>Ga0155499_14_pt1 | contig 2842 bp, 2 predicted proteins | sample RifCSPhighO2_12_FD_107157 | JGI IMG/M metagenome (GOLD analysis project Ga0155499, IMG submission 107157) | Candidatus Doudnabacteria bacterium RIFCSPHIGHO2_12_FULL_48_16 | reverse complement strand
TTACCGCTGATCAGGAAGCCCAATACTACGCCTGGATCAGCGGTTATTATTTTTTGATCATTGACCATAAAATAATAACCGCTGATCCACGGTGCAGCTGGGTGATCAGGAAGCCCAATACTACGCCTGGATCAGCGGTTATTATTTTATGGTCAATGATCAAAAAATGCTGGAACCGAACAATGATATCGACAAAGATGGTTTATCCAACATGCAGGAATTTATCATGCGCACCAACCCGACGCTGGCTGATTCGGATCGCGATAACTACCCCGACGGGGTGGAGGTCATCAATGACAAAAATCCTTGGGGCGCCGGGGTTATGACCGAAACGCAAAAAAAATTGGCTGCCTCTATTGATACGAACATTGTGGCCAACCGGATAGCATACAGCGCGGCTGTATCCGGCCAGACCGCCTCCGGCACGGTCTCCGGGGCGAATACATTCAAATATGACTTAAGTCGGCCGGGCAAGCTTTCAGTTCCGCGCCTCAATCTGCAGGTGCCTTTGGTCTGGTCCAAGGATCCATCCGAATTTGAGTCCGATTTAAGCCGCGGGGTCATTCATTATCCGGGCACGGCTCTGCCGGGTGAGCGGGGAACGATCTATGTTTCCGGGCATTCTTCCGATTATTTTTGGAAAAAAGACCCTTATAGCCAGGTATTCACCAAAATCAATTACCTCACCGCCGGCGATGACATTTTTGTGGAAGTTTACGGCCTGGACAGCAAGACTTACACATATCGCTACCAGGTGGTGGGCAGCGGTATTTATAAACCCGATGACCAGCTTCAATTTATTGACAATTCAGTAAATAAATTAAACCTCTCAACCTGCTGGCCGATCGGCACTTCGCAGGACCGGCTGGTGGTTTCCGCAACCGAGGTTGCCCTTTAGCCCTTTAATTGATTTTGACAAAACAAACAGATTGTGCTAACTTGATTCATTAATCATAAGCTCGAGCATATATGAAATACGCACTACAAACCCTCCGTCCCGCTCTCGCCCGTACCACGGGCTTGGCTTTGGTTATGGCTCTGGCCGTTTCTTTTGTCGGGTTAACCCATGCGGACACTTTTTATCAATTGACCGTCAACGTGACCGATTCTTGCGGCCCGGTAGTTGCCCAAGTCACGGTCGTCAATGGCCCGGATGACGGCGCTTTTGGCATCACCAACAGCACTGGCCAGTTTGTTTTCAACAACCTGCATGCCGGAGTTTTCTATTTACACATCACCGCAGCCAACCATGCCAGCAAAGATACCGATACAATTGTTTTAAATTCCAACCAGACTGTGAATGTAGGCCTGGCTTTGACCGGTTCTTGCAATCCGCCCGGCGGCAGTACGCTCGCGTTGACTGTCAATGTGACCGATTCTTGCGGCCCGGTAGTTGCCCAAGTCACGGTCGTCAATGGCCCGGATGACGGCGCTTTTGGCATCACCAATAACAACGGCCAGTTTGTTTTCAATAACCTCCACGCTGGCGTCTTTTACCTCCACATCACCGCCGCCGATCATACCAGCAAGGATACTGATACTATCGTTTTAAATTCCAATAAGACTGTGAATGTCACTTTGGATCGAACCAATGGCTCTTGTAATCCGCCGCCAGGTGATACTTGTCAGGACCCAAATGCCACCAATTTCGGCGGCCCTTTGCCTTGTGTTTACCCACCGAACCCCCCGACCAACAACCCCCCGGCTGGCGTTTTGGATGCGACTAATTGCGAATTGATTGGTGGCTGGGCAGTTGATAACGACACACCAAACCAAGCGGTCACCATCGAAGTTTACATGGATGGACCCGTGGGCAGCGGCACTTTGATCGCCACTGTCCAAGCCAATCTTAATCGATCCGATGTTGGCAACCATGCTTTCCATATCCAACCAATCCCGGCTCAATTACGAGACGGTCGTGCTCATACGGTATATATCTACATGCTCGATACCGCGACTGGTGCCAAGAGCTTGCTGATTAATGGTGTCAAAGACATTCCAGCTTGCGGCAGCGCTCCGACACCGACTAATCGTCCGCCGGTTGGCGTGTTTGATGCAGCCACTTGCGACATCATTGGCGGTTGGGCATTTGATCCAGACAACAGCTCTCAATCGATCGTCGTAGAAATCTATGCCAATGGCCCCCAAGGCATCGGCACCCGGATTTTCTCTGGCGCCACGACCGGACTTCGACCGGATGTGAACACCCAATACGGGATTACTGGCAATCACGGGTTTACTATCTTCACTCCGCAATCTCTGAAGGACGGCAACACTCATGAAATCTGGGTCTACGCTCAGGACAACGTCACTGGCGTGAACACTTTGTTTGATAACCGCAAGATTTTTAATTCTGCTCCTTGTGTGCCCACACCGGCTCCAACTCCTACCCCAACTCCTCCAGCTGGCGTCTTGGATGTGGCCAATTGCGACATCATCGCCGGTTGGGCTACTGATTCGGACACTCCGAATCAAGCAGTTGCCATCGAAATCTACATGGATGGTCCGGCCGACACCGGCACTTTGGTTACCAAAGTGCAGGCCGACGGCTTCCGATCCGATGTTGGCAACCACTCCTTCCATATCGCACCGATCCCGGCTCTGTTAAAAGATACCCAGGGCCATCGAATTTATATCTACATGCTCGATACCGCGACTGGTGCCAAGAGCTTGCTGATTAATGGTGTCAAAGACATTCCAGCTTGCGTGGTTCCAGCACAAGGCACAATCAATTTGATTAAGCTCGTGCGCAATGTCACGCAAGGTCAGAGCGTGTTTACGAATTCTGTCTCGGCCAACCCGACCGATACTGTGGAATTCCGCATTCAAGTTAACGCCGGCA
>Ga0155499_15_pt4 | contig 3016 bp, 4 predicted proteins | sample RifCSPhighO2_12_FD_107157 | JGI IMG/M metagenome (GOLD analysis project Ga0155499, IMG submission 107157) | Candidatus Doudnabacteria bacterium RIFCSPHIGHO2_12_FULL_48_16 | reverse complement strand
ACGAATTTTTCCTTCGAGCCATTTCCAGCCAGCCGTTCTGACCATCCCCAGCACCGCCAACCCCATATCGAATTTTTCTTCATTGGTCTGCATAAATTTATTGCTGTTCTTCTTCCGGCGCGGGCTCCGGCGGAAGATCCATCTCCGGCCCATTCGTCATGAGCCCGCCGAGATCTCTGCCTCCAACATCGGTGTCCAGCATGTCTTGAAGGGTTGCAATCAGACTTTCTAACACTTCACTGAAGTTCGACTTGCCTGATTGATAGGCTTCCTTTGCCGCGCCTATCACGCTTTCGACCTTTTTCCAACGAGCTTCCATTTGCCCAGCCTCCTCTCGCATGGGCTTCTGATTCTTAAACTCGATCTTGTCGCCTTCTGGAAACCTTTCGTCGGCCAGATCGTTCTTCTTTTTCATTTTTTTGTCTTGCATATGAATGTGATTAAATTGATTAATTCTCGACCTTTTCGATGGTTAACTTGAGTTTGTGACCCAAGTCGATTTTGGAAGATTCCTCCTTGGAGAGGTAAACCGTATGCACTCGGCCTTGGTCTTCCTGCAAGGACACGATGCAATCGCCGCCACTCAAGGTCTTGCTCAATACAATTGCGGTAATGACTTTGGTTGTCTGGTTATTTTTTGCCATAGCGTTATTGGTTAATTGTTTTTTGACCTCGACCGATAATTGGAATTCTCGACAGCACGCTTCTTAAGAAGCCGGGACGCGCTTGCGGAGATGGTGGTGGCAACGCGTCCGGTGGAGCACCTGCTTCCGATATAGGTGGAGGTTCTCCCGGCTGAATTACCGGTTCTTTACCTTGAGTAGTTTCGTTTTTTTCTTCACCAAGAATTACGACTCGATACGCCTCTTTGCCCATTTCTTCGAGGATCATTTCCTGAATCGCGCGCTTTCGCTTTTTCCATTGTTTGATTTCATCGGGGCTGTTCGGATCAGGTTTGTCCTGCGCCACAAACTTGTCGTACAGAAGCAAAGACTGATTGAGTCGGGCTTGCTGATCGGGAGGGACGACCGGATCAACAGTCACCACGGCATCGACCTTTACTTCTTTGTCAGCCATTGTGAATTCCTTAAAGCTCACCTCGTCCCCGATTACGCGATATAATTTGTCTTCCTCGATAAATTCCTGGTTAAGCTCTATCAGCATGTTGGCAAGGCTGCTGAGCGTCTCGGATAAATTTTGAGCAAAAGAACTTAAGCGTAAGTTGCTCTGGCCGATGAGCATAGCCACTTTGCCCAGCGGTTCATCGGAAGACTTTGGCATGCCTTGGGCATATTCGGAGATAGCCAGCGTCCGCTCAATCTCATCGCGCAAGGCTCTTTCTTCGTTCACTCCCATGAGGCTGATGTCAGGCAGTCGCTCGACTACTACATCGTCCATCTTACGAAGCTCCCACTTTGCGCCCGGCGCAAAAATAATATCGTTCTTGGAAATGCCGGAGTCTTTGCGAATCTTAATTACCGGATCAAGCATGAGAATGACATCATCCATGCGCTGGTTGCGAAGATCTGCAATTTCGACAATAGTCGTTTCAACTGGCTCGATATGGCCAATGCCCCAAAGTTCCCAGTTGACTTCGTGATCCGCCAAATTCAGGAAAATACGGCCGTGGTTTACTTTCTTATATGGATTTTCATCGTCGCGCATCAGCACTTCGCGGTTGCCGAACGTGATCAATTTTCCTTCTTCAAAGTCGTAGCACTCCCACAACTCAATCTGCTTTTCCGGCTCATATTTTTCTCCGGTGACTTTAATCACTGAACCAGGAGTTTCTGTCGAGTCTGAACTTTGAATCTGGCCCATCTTTTTAGTGTTCACCTCGTATCGTTCCTTTTTCCAATCCTCGACTTGTTTTGCTTCGAGGAAATTCACATTTTTATAAAGTGCGTTTTCGCCGCGGGCTTTTTCTTCGCGCTCGATCTTGTCTTTTGATTTCAAAATGCGCCGGATAAGCCACGGACAGTCTTCCTCTAAGTCCTCGGTTTCGGGAGCGGGCAAAATGTCCCACAGGTCGCAGATGGTAAGGAACGGATCATCGTGATCAATGTTTTCATCGGTAAGCCAGGTCAACATGCCGATTCCGTTCCCATATGTAGAAGCGGATTTTACCCACTTGGGAAGTTTTTTTGAGAGCTTGATGGCATCAAAGTCGTAGCCTACGAGATCGTTCCAGGAACTAATGGATTTTGATTCAACATCTTTTTTGTCGCGCGGGAGAATTCGTGTCTTTCGTTTGGCGGTTGCGAGACGCGAGGCTACTGTTTCCACGATCTGAAAAGCAATCGGAGGCATGAGTCTTGTTTGGTACGCATAGTTCGTTTTTTCCTGGTAGGCACGGTAATGCTTGTACATGCGAAGCCACTTTGCCCGATACGGACGGAGGTATTCCTCTGCGCGAGTGAATCGCTTTTTCCACTTTTCAATGAGCGCCTGCTCATCGGCCGATGGCGAATAAACCTCCTTTTTGGAAGTTTCTTCTTCTTTGATTTTTTGGGTTGATTCCGCCATAGGAAATAAAATAAGCCGAGACCCTTTTAAGGCTCGGCTCAATTATTTCCAATCTGGTTCCTGTCGGTTCAATGCGAGGCCGAAGCCTCAAGAGGATAAACAAAAAGCGGGACTACCACTTCTCGTCATCACACCAGCCATAATAAAATAGCTGTTGATGACAGAAGTCGTAGCCCCGTCTCGTTTAGCCCGGTAAACCCGGACGCCGTCAGGCAATCGCTTTCTGTTAAATAAATTATAGCACAATACAAAAACACCTTGCAATAGGTGTTCTGTGTACAACGATTCTACTCTTTGTGGGATCGTTTCGCATAAAGCCCGCCGCCAAGAGTAGAAACCTTTCGGTCTCAACGTATGAGTTTCCCCACACGACCATCCAAGGATCCCTGACGACGGGTTCTATACCTTGGATGGATTTATGCCATGCCAATCAGCAAGCTGACGGGTTTAGGCAAATTCAATTGTAATTATATTTTATCAATAAATCATG
>Ga0155499_11_pt1 | contig 6299 bp, 5 predicted proteins | sample RifCSPhighO2_12_FD_107157 | JGI IMG/M metagenome (GOLD analysis project Ga0155499, IMG submission 107157) | Candidatus Doudnabacteria bacterium RIFCSPHIGHO2_12_FULL_48_16 | reverse complement strand
AGAGCAGAGTAATTTTCTATTTCAGCAAGTCTTCGATGGACACGAATTGCTTTTCTTGGGGCATGTAAATCCGCAGGTCTCGCACGATCTCAGCGTCCATGGCATTATTTTTTCCCACTTGGCGTAAGTTTTCTACTGCCGCCTGGAGACTATGACTCCACCGGCGAATGAATACGTCGGCGTCGTTGTCGAATACATCTCCCGGTCCTAAACGTTCAGTAGAGATAGGTCCAAATACCTGCCGAATTGCCCGATGGCGCGCATTCTTCATATCAGCTGCGGTTGGCTTTTCCACTTGGCCAATCATTGCAAGAGCAAGGTTAAGAAATTGCGTTTCAAAAGACGTGAACGTAGCAAAGATGATCAGGTCTATATCATTACCTTGGCCATTGCGTGTAACGCTGCCAAAGAGACCAACCGCCTCGCAGTGATTAGGGAAAAGCCTGAGTATCCGCTCGGCGACTTCTTTCGCATCATCGATTGTTTTCACCTCACTTCCTCCATCACTCGCATTGAGCCAGACGCAAGTCAAACATATAATTTTTCAAAACGCAAAAAGCGCCGTGCCCGTGATGCCGGGTCGGCGCTTTTTGTTGATTGTCGCATTTGGTATTTTCCTGCAAGCTACAAGCTAACAGCTATAAGCTGTTCGGACACTCTTTTGTTCCGTCCAAACGATCGTCTTTCCGATCGGCCAGGCATCATTTGTGGATGAATGCCATTTCCCTCCCCCACTTTCCGAAAGTCTAGCAACTTTCGCTATGTGATATCCTGTATAAACAGAACCCAGTGCGAGCGCTAAACTACCAGAAAGTGGGGGAATCGACTACGTCCCTTGCGGGACCTCCAATTTTGGAATGAATCCACGACCAGCTTCCGCTAGCCGTGCCTTGTTCATGTTTTTCACGAATTTCTCCGTGCATGGACTATACCTTCATCCAGCTCCAGTTTCTTAAACTGGGCCTGGAGCCAACGTCTTATGGCAACGTTTCTCCGGCTTAAGCCGGCTCATTTGCTATCTTCGTTCCGCTTACGCAGAATTCCAGTCTCTACGGGTCCCAGCTCCAGTTTTGAGATACAGAATAATTCTATATTTCAAAACTGGGGCTGGGTTCCCTCGGTATTACCTTTGCCATTCATGAATTTTATCACTCATGGCAGTCAGGCTTCACCGATTTTAGTTGGATTTTTATGTCATATTACTACGACATGTCGCTATGATTCTGTCAAAACGACTTACTCTTTGTCATTGAGTTTGCCTTGGACCATCACGAGGATGAGCTTTGGGCACTCCCAACTTCCCTGAGTTGACGGGCGAATGAGATAATTTGGCTAATTTCTCGTTCCCACGTAGCGAGCGGATTTCCCGCACTACGCGAGCCCTCCTGCATGCATCTGCATTTTCAATTTTTTGATCTTCTTAAGACCTTTTGGTGTGCGATGTGCCTTTTTCTTTGCAAGCTCTAAGATTTGGCAAAATAGCTCAAAATCTTTAATTCGCTTGCTTTGAAGCGGGTGCTTCTTGAAAAACGGCACTACGACACTGCCCAAGAGAACATAATCGAAAATCTCAAATCGATAATTATGCCGCTGGTTCTTGCGGTGCTCTTTCTGGAAGTAAATCTTTCCGCATTTCCAGAAACTACGTACTTTTTGAAGAAGCGGAAGATCGTCTTCGCGCATCTTAATGTAGTACCGGCACTGAACTCTGTAACTCACAGAGCCGTGTGCTTGTTTCGGAGGGAGCAGATAGACGCAAAAACTTCCTTCACCGTCGGTCAGACCGACGATGTAATCTGCAGATAATACATTTGGTGACATCCTTCCCCCATTATTTTTACGAAATAACGGGGTACTATAACGTCGCTGACTTCCAGTTTTCATACTTGCTTTTGCCATACCATAAGTATAACTGAATTGCCAAATAGCAATTCAAAGCATTCTTTACCATGGGGAAAACTGGATCTCCCCGGGTTACGCATAATTCTATTCCCAACATCCTTCACGACCTTTTTTAAATATCTTCCCCACCCTCACCGCCCAGATGTAACTGTTGGTTGATGGGTCGATACGGTCTTTTGTGCAGAGGCTACTGTTTGCTTTCGGATCCTTCAGTCCATGCCTTACGGCGTTGGACCTATCCTTCGGCTACGCTCTCGCGACGAAACGAGAGGAGTGGATTTGAACCACTTAGAATGATGCGCTGCCGGGCGCATTTATTTGTGAGTACAAGGCTTGAGAACGTATTCACCGCGGTGTGGCTGACCCGCGATTACTAGCGATTCCGGCTTCATGGGGTCGAGTTGCAGACCCCAATCCGAACTGGCGCCACTTTTGAAGGATTTGCTCAGGGTTACCCCGTCGCGCCCCGCTGTAGTGGCGATTGTAGCGCGTGTGCAGCCCAAGGCATCAGAGGGACATGCTGACTTGGCGTCATCCTCACCTTCCTCCCCCGTGAGGGGGCAGTCTCGCCTGACACTTGTAACAGGCAACGAGGGTTGCGTTCGTTACCCCACTGAAGGGAACGATTCAAACCACGAACTGACGACTGTGTCAAGTCCCGTATTACTACGGGCACGGACTATACTTTCATCCCGCTTGCGCGGGAGCTGGCGTTTTATGAGAGTGTTCTCCGAGCTTTTGCCCGGCAACTTCTCCCATCCTCCCGCCCTTTCCTAAGAAAGAGCCGGGAAAGTCTCTACGGGTACTGAAGCATGCATTTCTGGAGTCGTTAGTGCATATTGGCTTATCATGCCGACAAACGACGATGCGATATTTTTTGAGATGTACAGGCAATATTCTTGCGCCTGTTTGTAGTGATAGACCGATGATTTCGTAATGCCGATCTTCAGAAGCAGTTGCTGATCCATTCTTGCTTCTGCCTCGCTGCTGTATGCGATCCGGCAATACGTCTTGCCGTCGGCGTACACCGAGCCGTCGCCGTCGAAACGGCCGGCAAAGTATGCGACGATCTGTTCCCTGTCATCCATGCGCTCGACATGCTGTCGTGAATCCTGCATCAACCGCAAGAGCGGCCGTGAGTTTACGTACAACTGCATCGCAGCTTGGCTTGATTTGCGCATCGGGTACGAAACGATTGTCTCGCTTAGATGTCGATACGACTCAAGATCCAAGCCCATCCCGTACGGATGGTAGATCCGCAGCCTAAATCGCGATGATGGAAACTCTTTCTGCAAGAATGTCCTAAATCTCTCAACCAGACGAATGTCGACGTTTGAAATGCCTATGCTGCTGCTTCGATGATACCCATCGGCGCACCAGAGGCCAAACGAATAACAATCGTCCGGATATTTTTCCCAGAAATGCACGCTCCAATTTCCCACGGTATTATCCAGCTCCTTCCTCCGCACTTCGTCGGAAAGAGTCAAGTCAAAGTCTCCAGAGTGCATCACGATAAGTATATCGCAACGTATCTGAAGGGGCTGGACTTCACCGTTATGAGCCAGTGATCGATCCACCTTGCGGCGGAAAGGGCCGTCGAAAACAGCCATGCATCACCTGTCCTACACCCTCGAAGGCTTCCGAGCTTTCGCTCGGCGTGCAGTAGGATTTCTAGCCTTGGTAAGGTTCTTCGCTTAGCGACGAATTGAGCCACACGCTCCACCGCTTGTGCAAGCCCCCGTCTATTCCTTTGAGTTTTAGCCTTGCGGCCGTACTACCCAGGCGCCTAACTTAACGCGTTAGCTTCGCCTCCCAGAGGGTCGATACTCCGGAAAGCCAGTTAGGATCGTTTAGGGCGTGGACTACCGGGGTATCTACATGTGTGTTACTTCAGATTAAGGTTAAGCCCCAATCTCAAGATCAATTGCCCCCGATAAGAGCAGTTGAATCTCCATATCGCTATGGAGGTCGGACTATATCATTACCTCACTTTCTCGAACTGCGGCAACTTGTATACTTTCGCCGGAACGTCATACGACTGTATGACTTTTTCCAACAATTTCTGCTTTTCTATCGAAGGCCAGAATTTCGATGTGTGCGTTATGTGCACCCCTTCGATAAATCCGATCTTCTGATGAAAGAGCCGTATATCTTTCTCGGTTTCTATTTTCAACTTGCCGTCTCCTGCGACGTTCCGGGCTGTGATGCCTAGAGCTCGTAAGAGTTTGCAATATTCACTTCGCAACTGCGGATGTGCGCACGCGAGATACACGCCGCGGATTAACCACTGTGTACCTGTTCGTCGCGCGACATAGAGATTTACTCCACCATCGCAACTAAATGCTGCCTTGAGAAAATCCGGCGCAACTTTGTGCTGCAGAAGTTCTTTAATCGGCAGGTGAGCTTTTGGAAGCTCGCCGCTTTGATAGCGCAGAGTCCGGAATGTTCCGAATCTGTGTGTGAGTTCATCTCCGATTTCCTTCGAATCAACAAGTGCACGATACAGTCCGTCGTTGGTTGTGCCAAGACGAACCCGAGAAGACGGCAATGCGAAGCACTGCATCATGCATTCTCGGAATATCGCGACGAGTCGCTCCGATTTGTTGCTGAAGTAGCACCGCCAACTGCTTTTGCCTTTCGGCGAAAGACAGCCGTCGGTATATAGAAGTCCGATTAATGTTGCCAATTGTTCGTTCATTGTGAGGTATTCGGCGTGTAGTCTCTGAGGAGCCTCAATGTGCTGGAAAATGGCGGGAAGCGCGTGGGATATCACTCACACGCTTCCCTCTGGAGGTTCGGAGCATTTCCTCTGCTACGAGGGTCGTGGTTTATGAGCCACGAATGCCTCGCGCTGTAAAGGCGCAATCCTTACCTGCCATTTTCCAACACACTAAGTTTCCTGCTGATTGTCCGCACTGAACAGATTATAACTCCATTTCTGAAGTACTGTCAGATACTCGGATATTCCAGCATATAGCCAAATTTCTCGCTTCGACTTTCTTTTGATTGTCGAAGTTTTGCGCTCCAAGATTGCTCTTGGAGGGGACCAGATACTCGATCCCGTTCGCTACCCACGCTTTCGTGCTTGAGTGTCAGAAACGCGCCAGTGCACTGCCTTCGCTTTCGGTATTCCCCTAGATATCAACGGATTTCACCCCTACACCTAGAGTTCTATGCACCTCTCACGCTCTCCAGTCTGCCCGTTTCGCCCGCGATTCCAGAGTTGAGCCCTGGGTTTTAACAGACGACTAAACAGACCACCTACGCACTCTTTACGCCCAGTAATTCCGGGTAATGCTCGGGGCCTCTGTATTACCGCTCCTGCTGGCCATTTTGTTTTGACGCCTTAATTCATGCGTCGCTCCTATCACTAAGAGGATCGGACTATATCATCATCCAGTCTTACGACTGGAGCTCGGCGTGTAGTCTCTGAGGGGTCAACCCCGACGTAACGTCGAGACGACTTCCCTGCTGATTGTCTCTTGGGCTCCGACAAAGGTCGGCGCAGGTCCACAAGAGATTTCCAGCATATAGCCAAGTTTGCTCACTCGCGATTGCTCACGAGCGCTGCACTTTCGGTAATTTACAGGGCTTGATACTCCTAACTGTTTTGTTTACAGAGTTAGGAGCCCCTTATTCATGAGGTAACGTCATCCCCCACTTTTACAGTCTAGTTAATACTTCTCTTGATTCTATTGCGAAGGTGTCCAAGCGCCGATTTATGCTGCTTGAGTTTTCTCTCCCGTTCAAGCGCGTCTTCCTTCGACTTGTATACTTCGCAATATCTCAGATCCAACGGCAGGTGTTTCTTCGTGTATGTGCTTAACCCATCCTTGTGCTCTTGCACACGTCTCCTTAAGTTTCCGGTTGAACCGACATAAAGATTTCCGTTTGCCAATTTGAGCACATACACGAAGTACATGTCGTCAGTATAACTAACACTACAAAAGTGGGGGATTCCTCCCTCATAAAAGATGTTTACGCGCCGAAGCGCTTCATCCACCACGCGGTATCGCTCGATCAGGCTTTCGCCCATTGTCGAATATTCTCGGCTGCGGCCCCCCGTAGGGGTATGAGCCGTGTCTCAGTCTCATCGGCGGGGGTCACCCTCTCAGGTCCCCTAAACGTCATAGCCTTGGTGAGCCATTACCTCACCAACTAGCTGATATTACGCAGGCCGCTCCAAAAGCGATAAATCTTTAATTCTGGATGCTAGAGACCGGAAGCTGGAGTGCTGGAGCCGAAAAATCGCTTCGCGATTTTTCGGTGAACTTCCAGTTTCCAGTGTCCAGTGTCTAGCTTCCAGAATGCCATCGGGAATTGCACCGTCTTTCGACGGAATATGCCCGACTTCTGGGTACGTTCATACGTGTTACTGCCTCGTCTGCCATGCTTGG
>Ga0155499_18_pt1 | contig 7160 bp, 5 predicted proteins | sample RifCSPhighO2_12_FD_107157 | JGI IMG/M metagenome (GOLD analysis project Ga0155499, IMG submission 107157) | Candidatus Doudnabacteria bacterium RIFCSPHIGHO2_12_FULL_48_16 | reverse complement strand
GCAAAGCCGCGCCGGAATTAAAATTTCCAGTAATCAGGCTCTGTTCTTTCTGTAGCATTACCAGTAGCACCTGGGGATTCATTCCCCAATGAGTGGCGGCATCATAGATCAATTCCGCCGCTGTTCGCAACCGCGACAGGCTGGGTTGCGGATCTTCCAGCCGAACCTTTGTCAGTGTGTCCGGTTCTTTAAGCTTGGCTAAAAATTCGGGATTGGTATTGGCCAATACCGAATTTTTGAGCTCCAAAAATTTTTGTACGCCTTCGGCCGAACCAAAAGTGCCGACATCGGAAAACGCTTTATCCGGAATCAGCAGACCCGGGTTGAAAGCCGAATCAATCGCGCCCTGGGCCGAGACCAAAGATGGCGCAGCCATCAGAAGGGCCAAAAGCCAAATCACAATTTTTAATTTATAATTTATAATGTTAAATTTCATAACGCTTCTCCCGGCGCAATAACATTAACTTCAACTTGCGGCAAGGTTTTGATATTGCGGAAGCTGTAGTACCGCGCCACAAATGTGGTATAACTGAGCGGGTGTTTAACCCCACCTTCAACAAGGTAAACGGTGGGCTCGCTGTCCGATTTCAGCAATGTCCCGTTCAGGGGCGAGAGCCAATAAGCGTCCGGCGGCACCGGCACGTGGGAAAAATCCGAAAGGCTGACCTTGACCACGCGGCTGAAAGATAAACGGCGCTGCTGAAAAACGAAAAACGTAACCGGTCGGCGGACTTGCTGATCCATGACGAAGACCGTGGGATCACCCTCCACTAAAACCAGGGTGCCGTCCGGCGGCCAATACCAATCCCCCGGGATAAGCAGACTTAATTCCTCGGCGGAAATGGTTTTGACATCGGCAAAACTAAAGCCCCTGGAAACAAACACTAAATAAGTCAGCGGCCGTATCAATTCCTGATTCACAACATATACGGTCGGATCATCGGCACGTTTAAGCAGGGTTCCCTCCAGCGGCGGCAAGGGCGTTCCGGCGGCAAAGTTTTGCAATTGGCCGTTGACTTCATTGATGATGGAACTTGCGATGAATCCTCTTTGGTTGAACACAAAACCGGTCACCAGCCGTTTGACGCTATTGGAAACCAAATAGATATTCCCGGAGGAAGCCTCGCGCACCAAACTGTTCTCAATAATCGGTTGCGGGGTCAGGGCGGCCTGAGCATTGACGCGGCCGCTGCCCAAAAAACCGTTACAACTGGTGCCACCGCAAGAATTTTGATTTAGAGGATAAATGTCGTCTGCCGACACGGTCAGGCGCTTGTGCATTTCGGCGTTGCTGATGTTAGGATTAGCAGCTTTAATCAGCGCTGCGATTCCGGAAACGACCGGCACAGCCAGCGAAGTCCCCGAGGCGTAAATTAAAATATTATCCGAAGGAGTGCTAGGCAGATAGCCTGTGGTTAAAATCCGGCTGCCGGGAGCGGAAATATCAATGCACGCCGTACCATAATCGGAAAAGTCGGCTTTCCGGTCGTTAATATCGGTCGCGGCAACGCCCAAAACCATATTCTGGCCATTGTCGCCGCAAACCGGATAAACCGGCTCGCGATCGAGGTTAATTCCTTGCTGGCGCGAATCATTGCCGGCGGCCGCAATCAAAAGAACGTTGCGGGCATAGGCGTAAGAAATCGCCGAGCTCAAAGCGTTATCATTGCCAAAAGTCGTGCCGCCTAAACTTAAATTTATTATGTTTGCGCCATGATCCGTGGCCCAGATAATCCCGGCAGCCACGGCTGAAATTTCGCCCACGCCGTCCGGTCCCACCGCTTTAATCGGCATCAGGCTGATATTCCAATTAATCCCTGCAATACCTTGCTGATTGTTGGCAATGGCGCCGATAACTCCGGCCACCGCCGTACCGTGTCCATTGTCATCCGAACTGTTTCCGGCCGGAATGTCCGCATTGGTAATCGTGTTGAATCCGGCAATCACCCGGCCGTCGCTTAACTCTCTATGGCTGGCATGGATGCCAGTGTCAACGATGGCCACAATAACGTTGCTGGAGCCGCGGGTGTAGTCCCACGCTTCAGGAATATGGGTTTTGGCCAGATACCACTGTTTGTCGAGCTGGGTCGAATCATTGCTATAAAACGGATCTGAAGCGTCGATTAAGGATATATAAACCACGCTCGAGGCTTTGACCGCGGCCGGAAACAAGGCAAACAAAAAAACCGACAACGAAATGCCTGCCAGCACTGCCCGGTAAATTTTGGGAATCCGGTTGTTCATTCTCTTTTTGCAACAATAACTTAAACGAGTTTGGATATTGTCTGTTTCAGAAGGCAAATTGTCAAGCAATTATACCAGATTCCTTGAGTTTTTACAATTTATTTTATTTTGAGAGTATGATCGCTGCCGCAAACATCACGCCGGCGGCCAAAAAGCGGGTCAAGTAAACCTTGCGAGAATGTTTTTCCAAGAGGTCGGGCCAAAATGCCGAGAGGACAATTGCCATAACCATGGATAAGGGCAAAGAAATAATGGTCGAGGAAATCCCAACATTCAAGGAATATGCTTTATTCGCGGCCAAAGTTGCCACAAAACCGGCCAGCGCCATCCAAAAAATTCCCGGAAGATGTTTCCAGGACAAGCTGGTCCAATCCTTGCGGAACATGGGGATTGTGGTCAAGAATAAAATTTGGGTCAGTAGCGCCAAAAAAAAAGTTACCGTCCAGAAACCGTTGGCCACCACCGCTTTTTGAATATATATCCCCATTAAAGCGAGCCCGACCATGTCCCCCATCACAACCAGCATAGGCCAGGAAAAAAACGACCGGATACTGAATCGCTCGTCCATTGTGACGAAAATCCCGGCTATAAAGGTAAGAACAATTAAAATATATTGATTGAGCGAGAGTATTTCTCCGAGCATCAAGGCCGCCAGGATTACCGCGAATACGGTGCGAAAATTAAACAAAGGCGAGAGCGCCGAAATATCAAAGTAATAGATTCCGATTATATATAAAAGCCCGCCCAGCGCGTAAAAAACCGAAGCCAGAATCAATGGCGGCCAACTGGCAGGCCAATGAACACCGTAATAAAGGGATGTTCCGCCAATTAAAATCAGGCTTATGCCGGTCCAAAGAAAATTAAAGAGCCATGGATTCTTAACCGTGTATTTGCTGATTAGCTTTCCAATAACGGCTTCGATAGCGTAAAAAACCGAAGCCACCCAGGCGAAAAAATAAAATGACATCAATTATTTATTTTCAATCAAGGATAAAACTTTTTGTTTCTCGCGCTCGAACAGCTTTTTGTGCCACGCCCACGAAGTGGAAATAATTGTATTCAAATCGGAATATTGCGGTTCAAAACCCAATTCAGTCTTAATTTTGGCCGGGTCAGCGACCAAGGCCGCCGGATCGCCCGACCGTCGCGGAGCGTATTCGATTGGAATCATTTTCTTGGTTATTTCCATGGCCGCGTTGACCACTTCCGCGACCGTATGCCCGACTCCGGTTGCGACATTGTAAACAAAATTACCCTGTTCGGACTCCAGTTTATTGAGCGCGAGGATATGAGCTTGGGCCAGGTCGCAAACATGGACAAAATCCCGGACACAAGTCCCGTCAAAGGTCGGATAATCGTTGCCGTAAATCTGCAGCACTTCCTGTTGGCGGTTGGCGACCCGCAATACGCGGGGAATCAAATGCGTAATGATTTTTTTATCTTCACCCAAACTTCCGTCCGGATGGGCGCCGGATGCATTGAAATAACGGAGGCTGACCGAGGAGAGATCATGGGCTTGCGCATACCATTTGAGAATTTTTTCGAACATCAATTTGGTTTCACCGTATGGATTGATCGGCAGCTTGGGATGATTTTCGTCAATCGTGGCTTGCAAGGGTTCGCCGTAAACGGCCGCTGTCGAGGAAAAAATCATTTTTCTGACGCCGGCGGCGGTCATGGCGTTGAGTAAATTTAGCCCGTTGCTGACATTGTTTTCAAAATATTTCCCCGGCATCAAAACCGATTCCTCGACAATCAATGATCCGGCAAAATGAATGACTGCATGAATTTCGTATTCCGAGAATATTTTGCCCAGGAGCCCCTTGTCAGCCAAATCGCCCACGATCAACTGGCTTTTCACGGCCGAGGCATGCCCGCTGGACAGGTTGTCCAGGACCAAGACGCCATAGCCTTGTTCCAGCAGCAGTTTTACGGTATGCGAGCCGATGAACCCCGCGCCGCCGGTGACCAAAATTGTTTTCTGGTTATCCATTGATAAAGGGTGGTTATCCCGCCGCGGTTATTAAAAAATCCACGAAGGCGGGATCCCGCCACCGGCGGGAAAAAACAAAAACCGAAGAGTTTTCGGTTTTTGTTTGCTTTTTTATTTGTAATTACATAGTAGGCGACAAATAAAAAGCATGCAAATCGGTTGGAAGCGGAACTATTTTTAAATTTTGTCGTGAGTTATCCCCAATTTTTTGCGACCAAACCAGATTATGGTGGCAAACAGTGCCAACAAGACAATTATGTTTTCGTTGGTGCCCGACACGGGAGCACGATAGCCGGTTTGGCCGCTTGGCTGGGCAGTTGCCGCGCCGGCAACTCTCCCTGTAATCCCAATTTGAATGTCATTGTTGAAACTAATTTTGATTACGCTATCCGGTGCGTTTTTCAACAATTGATTGACACGCGCGGTAAACCGTTGCTGGATAGATTGGCCGGCGGGTATATCCAACGGCGTCCAGCTCAAAGCGCGATCGGAAGAATTATACGCGGCACCCCCTGAGTCAACGAGGGTTGCGCTGGCAACCAAGTCGGATATATTCACTTTGACCACATAACCAGGAATTGGCTGGCTGGCGGGGTTTTCAGCGGTGAGTGTAAACGCCAGGATGTCACCCTGATGGGCCGGAGCGGCCCCAGCCTCGGTGTTGACGGTTTGATTAAAAGCTCTGACAGACAAAATCGGCTCCGGGGTCTCGGACTGGGTTTGGTTGGTGTCAGTATTAACCTCGGTGGTTTTTGATTTGGGGCGCGACCACAGCCAGATGCCGAGCCCGATCAGGATCAGGACCGCAATCCCCAATGCGATTCTTCGATTCATGATCTTAAGAGACGAGCCCGATTAATTTTTGCCCCACAATTTTCAATTGTGATTTTTGCTTGCGGGCAACGAATGCGCCGACAGTCAGGAAGGCAAACAATAAACTGAGATTGGTGGTCGGCCCGGTTTTGGGCGAGATAAAGGCGCCCGCGACCGTCGGCTTGTTCACCTGGACATTGACCGTGTTGCCAAAGGTGTTGGTCATAACATTATCCAAACCGGAAGCAAAACTGGAGTTAACTTTGACGGTAAAGGTCTTGGTGACAGTAACTCCCGGGCTAATCGTTACCGCGGGCCAACTCAAGCTAAGCGCGCCCAAATTAAACGTCCCATCGCTGAAGTCTTGAAGCTGAGAAAGCTGCAGCACATCCGAAATGTCATCCTGAAAAACATAGTTGGCGGCTGGAGTGTTGCCCTGATTGGTCACGGATAAGGTATAAACGATAATGTCGCCCGGCTGAGCAACCACGGTGATGGCGTCAGCATTGCGGGTTTGGTTAAAGGCGCGTTTGCTTTGAACCAACGCAACGTTGCCACCCAAGACAGTGCCCGAAACGGTCACGGTGGCCTGGCCACTGACGGAGTTGGCGTTGTCGGCCGCAGCGTTCGCCACATTGGTCATGATCTGACCGGCAGTGGCATTAACCGTGGCGTTAAACATAATCGTGCGGCTCTGGCTGGGCGAGAGGCTGCCTAAAAATTCAGTGCTGCCGAATAAGCTCCCGGAAGCTGATCCCCCATCCACCTGGAATGAACCGGGCACGTAAGTTAACCCGGCTGGCAAAGAATCTGTCAGGCGAACATTGTTGGCGCTGGTGGTTAAGTTATTATTTCGCACAGTCAGGCGGAATTGGACCTGGTCGCCATTGTTGGCGGAAACGGAACTGGTAAAGAATCCATTGTTTGTGGTTAAGTTGCGGACTTCCTTGGTCAGGCTCAAAGTCACCTGGTTATTTTGGATGCAGGAGCCAGTCGCGTTAACGAATATACTGGCGGTGTCCGAGGTGCTGTTGGAGTTGCTGGAATTGGCAAACGCAGTATTGGTCAACGTCGCCGAATTACAGTTGAAATTGCCGCTGCCGGAGATCGTGGCCGTCAAAGTCACTATCTGGCTGGAGCCGGCATTCATCGTGCCCAAATTAAAATTAGTTGAGCCGGAATTAAGGAACATATTGCCCGGCAGGTTGTCCGTCACATTGACATTCTGGGCCTGGCTGCCATTGGCTGTGACCTGGATTTGGAACTGAATTTGATCGCTCGGATTAGCCGAAATTGATTTAACAAATACATTCTGGCCTTGCGTGACATTGCGCGCCAGTTTCACCATAGTAAGAGAGGCGTTGGCTTGAGTGCCATTTACGGTAATATTAGCAGACGCCGTGGCAGAATTCGCCGAAGAGGTGGCGTTGGCGGTGTTAGTCAGTAAAGTATTGCCCACTGAGAACTGAGAGCTATCCGCCACGGTGGCGCGGAACAGGATGGTTCTGGTTTGACCGACGCTGATGTTGCCCAATCCGATTGCGCTCAGATTGTTGCCGGCACTGGATCCATCCAGCGTCAGGCTGTTGTTACTGTAATTCAAGCGCGCTGGCAAAAAATCCGAAACACTTACGTTATTAACCGTGCCGCCTTGGACCGTCATTTGGATTTGGAATTCAACCAGGTCACTAGGGTTGGCGGAAACATTATTGGTAAACACGCTCTGGCCTTGCGTGATGTTACGCACTAATTTGGCCATGCTGATATTGCCGGCGCTACTGCAGTTATTGGTGCGGGTCACGGTCACAGTGGCAGTATCGCTGGCTAACGAAGCATTCGTCGCCTGGGCCTGAGCCGTGTTGGTCAGAGTGATCGAGCCGCAAGAGAAACTGTTTTCCCCGGCCAATGTGGCTGAGAGAGTCAGGGTCTGCGTCGCCCCGGCATTAATCGTGCCGAGATTAAAAGTCGTGGCACCGGAAGAAACCGTCATCTGGCCAGGCAGAATGTCGTTAACATTAACGTTTTGAGCTGCGGCATTGCCGCTGACTGAAACCTGGATCTGGAACTGAATCGTATCCCCCGGCGACGCATTGGTGTTCTTCACAAATCC
>Ga0155499_18_pt4 | contig 40726 bp, 42 predicted proteins | sample RifCSPhighO2_12_FD_107157 | JGI IMG/M metagenome (GOLD analysis project Ga0155499, IMG submission 107157) | Candidatus Doudnabacteria bacterium RIFCSPHIGHO2_12_FULL_48_16 | reverse complement strand
TAAATTATTACTGCCAAAGGGAGACGACCACCCTCCCCACATCATATTCATCATCGGCATCCAGCCACCGCTTATGGCAGGAAATGCCGCTGACGTATTGCAACCAGAGAGTCGTTTGCCCATGACAACATGAATCTGTTCCTCGCCGTCTTCGCCATGTGCCTGAATCATCATGGCGTTCATGGTGGCGTGCGACTCACCGGACATAGTCCCCATAAAGTATTCTCCGAGCACGCCATATTGCTCATCGTTTAGGTCGGCACAAACAACTTCTTTTGCTTGCAGTTTATTCCAAAGCTCTTTGCCCTCCTGTTCTTCACGGGCAGTGTGCTCAACGACCTCGTTCCAATCAACTTGAGTATTGGAAAAATTACTCATCATTTGGGCATTCACATTTGGAGCAAATGAGCCAATGACGATTGCCGCGAAAATTGTGAAAATAAGCCTTTTCATATTTTTAAGTTAGCCAAACACTAAAACTTTGTCTGAACTCTCAATCATTTTGAGCAAGTCGGACATTGTAGAAATAGGGCAGATTTTACTCTCTCCCTTACCACGCACCTTCAAGCAACTGCCGCAGGCGTATATCCCACCTTTTAATTCTTTGAATTCAGATACTTTTACGGAAATATCAAAATCCTTGCTGTCGGGAATAGAATCGAGTTCTGAGCCCTCGCTCATCAAAAAGATTTCTGCTTGATGACCTGCCTTAAGTGTGGTGATCCCAAGGCGGAACGTATTCCACACATGTTCGGGTTTATTTGATTGTAATATAATGCCGAGTTTCATAAATTCAATAGCTATTTTCTGTACTATCCAGCTAACGCATCAGACAGGATCATAACTTCTCTACCCTTTCGGGATTCATATGCGTTGTAATTCAAAGTGAAGTTGATGATGCGCCGGTCGGGGTATAAAGATTTAATTTCTTTTTTATTATCGTAAGTTAGTAGCCAAAAAGCATCGGCATTTTTATTGAGCTGGTTTGCCAAGGCCTCATGGTTGTCTTTTTTGTAGTGGTTCAAATACAGGGTTGCGCCTTTTTCAAAATATGGAGGATCAAGGTATATAAAGGTGTTTTTCTTGTTCAAATAATCTTTAATAAGATCGAGCCCGTCCCTATTGAAAACTGATATACGGTTTTTATAGAGAGACAACTGATGAATCCTTTCGGCAAGTCTTTCCTTATTGAATCTGGCATCGATTTTATAATTACCTTTTTGTTTTACGCCGCCGATAGGCCCACCATCCAGAATGCCAGATACGTTTGTCCTGTTGAGGAAAAAGGTGGCAAAACCACGCTCAAATCGTGGAGCTCGTGCATCGCTATAAATCGCTTTCTGTTTCTTCCACTCCTTTATTGTAATAGGTGTCGAATGTATCTTTTTTATAAATTTTGCTGAATCGAAAATTGCCGATCTCCAAAACGAGTAGATTGCCTTATCAAGGTCGTTAATAACAATGTGATCAACCTTCTCCAAAAAAAGCAGGGCTAGGGCCGCTCCGGCACCACCAGCAAACGGTTCAACATAAGTGACTTTTTCTAATCCATTTTCTTTTATTACATTATCAAAAAATGGAAACAGAAAAGTCTTGCCACCAGGGTATCTCAATGGACTATAATGGAACTTCTGATTTCTTTTATGGGTTATTTTTTGCATTTTGTTTTGGCTTAGGATCAAGAATGTAACGGAACATTTTTTCCATTGCATCCCAAGCTTCCTCAACCTCTTTATCGGTCGCAAAAACGCTAGGATTATGATTTGTCGCATTCATGGCTTGCGCCGAATACGAAATCATCGTTGTGTCACTGATTATTTTTTGCGTGACCTGTGAAAGCTGGGTATTTTTATCGGTGTCCATCTCGCTTTTAAAAGCTTTCAAAACATCATCGAGAAAGACATAATTCTTACCCTTAACTGGTTTTATTGAATTACCGCAATGATCAAAATAAGCCTTGAGAGCACACTCTAGAAAACTCCGGAGTAGATCATGCGTGGCATTTGGAAATTTATGGTAATCGATGCCTTGCAACTCGATCAGCATTCTTTTCACTGCTGGTGCCGACAACGAAAACTTCACATCTTTTGGAGCGAGCTTTGTCCTTTTATGCGTGTAAGCCAAACTAGCCTCAGTGAAATCCTTACTCGTAACGACTTTGTCGCCCTTGGTTTTACTTGGTATGTCCGATTTCGGAAAATTGTCGAGGTATGCTTTCCTGTCTTTTTCCGCGTTTAAGGCACGCGAATCCACATTCTTTTCAACAACATCTTCAACGACCTTCTTGAATCCTTTTTCAAATTCTTTTTTATCGATGTTGATTTTTACTTCTCCATCCCCGTCGAAATCAAAGCCTAAGAAATCCCTCACCCGCTTGTCTTCGTACAACCTCTCGATTGTGGACGCTGGAAAACTTTTTTCATTATGCACCTTTTTGGCGATTGTCTCCGAGTCGTATTTAATGGATTTCGCTATTTTGTGAACATTCAACAATCGCAAAAATTTGCCAATGTCGACAGTTGGATAATCATCCCTTAGATTTTGAACAGTCTTACCCCGATCCAGCTCAGCCCTGTAGAAATAAGCCTGCCTCAGCGGCCTCCATCTTCGCTTTGTATTCAGCGTATGTTTATTCGCCAAAAAAATCATAGCCGAATCTCGGTCTGGCGCCACTACCACCTCACGCTCATCTGAAACTGTAACAGCTGATTTTAATATCTCTTTGATCGCAGATTCTTTAGATGGAACAATCTCTGGTCTCAATAATGCCTTAACAGCCGCTACGCGTCTGTTACCTTCTAAAACCGTGAATTTTTTATCCTCTTTTACCGTGACAGGAATCTCGTCAGGGAAAAAGCCATTAACGGCTATGCTTTTCAAAACCTGCATAGCGTCTTCATTGGAAAATAGGTCGTTGATTAAAGCACCCTGTGAAAGGTTCGCGCCACCATCCAACCGAATATTTTTTGAATCAAGAAAAAGATCGGTGATTTTTACTTTCTCCCGAGGCCATTGATCGTAATTAGGTTTTGCTACTGTTTTTGCCATATGTTCTTATTTATATTATAGCAAATATTTGAAAATTTTTCGATATGCATTTTCGGCCGGACATACGCCCTATCACTTTTGACCCGGAAATCTGCCACCCGAAATATCGAAGAACCTCTCAAAGAAGCTCGTCAGTTTACTTAGAACACTTTCACGTTTTTGGGTACGCTCACCGGTCGGAGAAAATCGAGATACCGGCGGCAGAACCTTAGTGATTGCCGTACCAGTCGTTGCCAAGTTACCATCACGGAACGCATTTCGTACAAACATGTACGTCGCATCGTGATCAAGACTTTCGCTCGCAATAATTTGTTCAAGTTCTTCAACCTTTTTTCCTTCGACAAACTTCTGCCAATCGTCATCAACCACAGACTGTATATCGAGCGACGATATAAACTGGTTGATGAGATCTTTTTTGTTACGGAGCTCAACACTTGAGTCTATGGCTTTATTAATATCAATCAAAAGTTCACGATTCTTGTTGTGATCTTGGTGGTATTTTTTGATGAGCCCTAACACGTAGTCGATATTTATCTCTACCTGTTTAATAAGCTCCATTTCAAACACTAAGTCATCGTTGATGTTTTCCTTGGCATCCTCCGCGCCTTTACGAAAATCATTGTAAAGGTCAATGTATGCACTGTGATAATCTTGAATGTCTCGCTCGGACAAGATCTCATTCCCAGTAAACTCATCAAAGGTCGTTAAAATATTACGCACGCGCAAGATCGCGCTATAAAGCTTGATAAAATCTTTTTGGTTCTGCTCCCCAATAATTCTTTCTCCAACGGGGAACTTTTCTAAAAGCTCTGCGACAAAGCTTGCATAGCCACGTATCTCTTTATCGCCATCTTCATATCCGTGGTAATACTCGGCATATGATTTCAAGAGTACAATGCCACTCGCTTCTTTGTCACCAAAAAGCGCAATGGATTCATTGGTTGCTTTTTCTAGATTGCGGAAACAAACAATATTTCCGAATGTCTTCACGCTGTTTAAAATACGATTCGTACGCGAAAATGCTTGAAGCAAGCCGTGCAATCGCAAATTTTTATCTACCCAAAGTGTATTAAGAGTCGTTGCATCAAAGCCAGTCAAGAACATATTGACCACGATAAGAATATCGATCTCTCTATCCTTTACCCGCTGACTGACATCTTTATAGTAATTCTGAAACTTATCAGATGAGGTATTGTAGGATGTCCCAAACATCGCATTGTAATCAGTGATAGCGGCGTCTAGGAAATCCCTCGAGCTCACATCGAGTCCTGTCGTATCCTCTGAATTTTCATCTATCATTCCATCCGCATCCTCGTCGTTCACTCCAAAACTATAGATAGTTGCTACCTTTAGACGCTTGTCACTTGGCACGTCCGCAAGTTGTTTTTTGAATTCGGCGTAATATTTCTTTGCCGCATCAATAGATGAAACTGCAAAAATTGAGTTAAAGCCAGCGAGCCTCCGGTCTTTCAACTTATAAAAACTATTGCGCTTGGTCTTTTGATCAAAATGCTCACGAATGTAGCCAACAATATTTGCCAATCGTTCGGGTGAGGCGAGCACTGCTTCACGATCAATATCGCTCACTTTCTTATCTTCAATATTCTCAGCTTCATGGACGGTAGAAACATAATCAACCTTAAACGGCAAAACATTTTTATCAGCGATAGCATCCACAATAGTGTATGTGTGCAGTTTTTCACCAAAAGCTTGCTCAGTGGTCTTCAAATCGAGTCGGCCACCCGATGATGCATTCATCGCAAAAATCGGGGTGCCGGTAAATCCAAAGAGATGGTAGCTCTTAAATGTCTTGGTAATAGCGGCGTGCATATCGCCAAACTGTGAACGATGACATTCGTCAAAGATAAGCACGACATGACCATCAAAAATTGTATGACCAGAATTCCGTCCAATAAAACGATCGAGTTTCTGAATAGTTGTGATGATGATGCGCGCGTTCGGATTCTCTAGCTGACGCTTCAAAATCGCCGTACTCGTATTGCTATTGGCCGCACCTTTTTCAAACTTGTCGTATTCTCGCATCGTCTGATAGTCCAAATCCTTACGGTCAACAATAAAAACCACCTTATCTACATACGGCAATTTACTCACCAACTGTGCAGTCTTGAAGCTGGTCAAGGTTTTTCCTGATCCCGTCGTGTGCCAAATATACCCGCCAGCCTCTACCGTGCCGAGCTTTTTATAGTTTGTACTTACTTCGATGCGACTCAGTATTCGCTCTGTTGCCACTATCTGATACGGTCGCATCACCAAGAGCTGTTTGTCGGTAGTAAACACGCAGTAGCGGGTCAAAATATTCAAAAGTGTGTGCTTCGCAAAAAAAGTTTTGGCAAAGTCCATTAAGTCTGTAATGGGTCGGTTGGTAGCATCTGCCCACCAACTCGTAAACTCAAAACTATTGCTTGCTCGCTTACCTTTTTTCGCCGTACCGGTACTGACTTCTTTGATATGCTCTTTACGTGTCGTATTGCTGTAATACTTTGTGTGTGTGCCGTTTGAAATAATAAACAGTTGCACGTATTCAAAAAGTCCTGCGGAAGCAAAGAAGCTTTCACGCTGATAACGATTGATCTGATTGAAGGCTTCCTGAATAGCAACCCCGCGGCGCTTAAGTTCTATATGCACCAACGGCAAGCCGTTTACCAGTACCGTCACGTCATAGCGGTTGGCGCGCTGTCCCTCATCCGTCGCGTATTGATTGATCACCTGCAGACTATTATCGTGAATATTGTCCTTTTTGAGGAGGTATACATTTTTTACCGTACCGTCCTCGCGCGTCAGGTTCTTGATGTGGTCTTCTTGAATAGTTGCTGTCTTTTCTTCAACGCTTTGATTCGGGTTGGCAAGCTCACCTGTAAAGAAACGGTCCCACTCGGTATCGGTGAATGTAAAACCATTAAGCTTCTCCAGTTGCAGACGGAGGTTTAATGTCAGATCGGCCTCGGAGGTGATAGGTAGATACTCATATGCTTGCGTTGCAAGTTGTTCTATAAATACCCGTTCCAAATCCGCCTCACTTTGGTAGTGTGCAACACGATGACCGTCTGGCGAATATTCCGCGACGACGGTGCTTTGAGGATTCTCTGCGACTAAATTGTATTTATTATGCTGGGACATATTCGTTGAAAGTTAACAGCTTGCCTCGGTAGTATTCGTATTGCGACCAGCGCGCGGCAATCTCGGCCGGTAAGCCAATGGAAATATCGTTCACGAGTGATTCGAACTTATCTAATATCGAAACGATGCGCTCTTGTTCGGAAATTGCTGGAACTGGAATTTTAAACGCCTTTACCTTCGTATCAGAAATTGATGGGTACGCTGAACCCTCCTGATTTTTTTCGACATATTCATTGAAAGCTAAAGCAGAAATATTATAGTAAATCCACTTCGGTAGTACTTGGGAAGTATTGGCACGTAAAACACAATAGCCAGTACTTGCTACTTCACTAGCATAGTCATCACCGATTATTGCAAAACGTCGCAAGGTTGGACGCGTGGTCGCAAAAATCACATCGTCTTTTTCAACGATTTTTTGCGCTCGACTTGGAGCGTTTTCTGCGTTTATTTCTATAGTTTCAGTAATCATGTGATTTTCTCGACTAACGGACGTCAGATCGATGTAGTGATAAGTTTTTTTGGTTTCTTTCCATTTAATGTTATTCGTCGGCATACAGATCTCCGATATCGCCGCCCACCTTACTCTCTCTCTCTCTCTCTCTCTCTCGGTTCCGTCCTTAAACGTCAAAAGCTGTGAGCGATAATGTTCATACTGCTTCTTTCTTGCTTCCAGCTCTGCTTCCAGCTCTGCTTCCAGCTCTGCTTCCAGCTCTGTAAAACTATTAAGAGTTTTGACAATATTTTCTTGCACCGCAAGTGGTGGTAGGGGTATTTTAATTTTTGCAAAACGCTTTTTTGAGACATTAAATCTCGTCACTCCACTGGCAGTTTTTGCAATCTGTTTCCTCATCTGTTCATCCCTAAATAAATACTTAGAAAACTCAGGCAACAATAAATCCTTATCATTCAGGCGAAAGCCAAAAGAGAAACTATTTAGATACAGTGACTCATTAATTTTCTTTGTTAAAACAGAGGACATTCCACACTCGTCCGGTGTTTCTGATGAGCCCGTAAATAACACATCACCATACTCGATCCTGTTTTGGTTTTCGTCTTTACCTACTTTTACAAAGACATTGATATCGGTATTGACTGCGATGTTGGAATATATGTTCATGTAGGTAACGAATTTTGCGTTACCATTACTAAAATCATCTTTGCTTTTACCAGTCAGCCCGCCATAAAACTCGCCAAGTTCTCCCAACTCCTTAAACTCAACCCCATTCGGGCAGAGCTTGGCAATTAACTGTTCAATTTTGCTTATAGGTTTAGTCATATTATTTTGTTCCTTCAATATCAGCCACAATGTCATCAATCGAGGTGCGGAGTTCCTGTTGCCGTGTGACGATGCCAGCTATTCTCGTATTCAGCTCAGTAATGTCTACCACCTCGCGAGTGTCTTCTGCCACGACATAGCTTGAAACGGCAATATTGTAGTCATTCTCAGCAATGGCTTTATTGTCCACGAGCTTGGCAAAATACTTTGCGTCTTTACGAGTGCTGAATGCTTCCAAAATCTTTAAGCGATTCGTCTCGCTCAATTTATTCTTGTTGCCACCACGAGCAAACTCAGCAGAGGCATCGATAAAAAGTGTTTTATTATCTTTCTTGCTCTTTTTAAGCACGATGATGCAAGTGGCAATAGTAGTACCAAAAAAGAGATCGGGCGGTAGCTGGATAACCGCATCGACATAGTTGTTGTCTATCAAGTATTTACGAATCTTCTGCTCTGCACCACCACGATAGAGGACGCCCGGGAATTCAACGATCGCGGCCGTGCCACTGGTAGAAAGCCAGCTAAGCATGTGCATAGTAAAAGCGAGGTCAGCCTTACTCTTTGGAGCAAGCACTCCCGCCGGTGAAAAACGCGGATCGTTAATAAGAAGCGGATTGGCGTCGCCCTCCCAGTGAATAGAATATGGCGGATTGGAAACGATTGCGTCAAACGGTTCATCATCCCAGTGTTTCGGGTCAACGAGTGTATCGCCGTGAGCAATATCAAAATTATTGTAGTTGATGTCGTGCAGGAACATATTGATACGGCAGAGATTGTAGGTGGTGAGGTTGATCTCCTGCCCGAAAAAGCCCTGCCGAACATTTTCTTTGCCGAGTACCTTGGCAAATTTGAGAAGTAACGAACCAGAACCACAAGCCGGGTCATACACCTTGTTCACTTCTTTTTTGCCAACAGTGGTGATTTCCGCCAAAAGTTCGCTGACTTCCTGTGGGGTGTAAAACTCGCCTCCGGACTTGCCTGCGTTTGAAGCGTACATGGTCATGAGGAACTCATACGCATCGCCGAAAGCGTCTATGGTATTGTCGGAGTAGTTACCCAAGCGAAGATCACCGATGGATTCAAACAGCTTCGTGAGTTTATGGTTTCGTTTTTCTACCGTACTTCCTAATTTATTAGAGTTGACATCAAGGTCATCAAACAAGCCTTTGATATCATCTTCGCTGTTTGCGCCTTTCGCAGAATTTTCAATATTACGAAAAACGGCTGTAAGGGTTTCGTTGAGGTTGGCGTCATTGCGAGCATTTTTCCTGACATTCACAAAAAGCTCACTTGGCAAAATATAAAAACCTTTTTCTTTGACGGTATCAGCTCTACCGAATTCTGCTTCTTTGTTGGAAAGTGTAGCGTAGTCAAAATCTTTTTTACCCGCACGGCGTTCATCAGCATTTATATAGCTGGTCAAATTTTCACTAATGAAACGATAAAAGAGTATACCGAGTACGTACTGCTTGAAATCCCAACCATCTACGCTTCCGCGCAAGTCATTGGCGATCTGCCAAATAGCACGATGCAATTCCGCACGCTCTTGCTCTTTGGTTACATTCAATTGTGAATAGTCTTTACTCATATTATTTGTTGAGGTCGTAGCTTTGCTTGATCAAAGCAAAAACAGCGTCCAGATTGCTTTCGTTTTCCAATTTGACCTCATAATCACCATTACCCCAATGGCCAGTCTTTGGCTTTGTGAGATCCCGGGCTATGCCGGACGTATCATTAAGTTTGCCACTTTCCACATTGAGAAAAATCTTTAGGTCCTTGCTTCGTACTTCAATATCAACAAAATTAGTTGCCAACTTATAAGCTATGTAGAGCTTTTTAGGGTCCTCCTTAATCGCTTCGTCAATGGAAAGAATATACTCTCGAACTTTTTGGAAGAGAGTTTTAATTTCATCTGAGGCCTTTCGCGTATGGTGATCAAGCGTGTAATTCTTTTGTAATACCGGCTGTCGCTCTTTGTCCTGTTTTGCTCTGCGCACGATACCAGTCGTTGATACTTTTACTTTTTGAAAATTTTCCGGCTCTAAGAAAAGAATATTTTCGTCATAAATGCGATACCGCCAAAGTTCCACATTGATTGGCAAGATATTCACTGTATCGAGATCGAATTTGTTGTAGTTTTCTGCTATGCAAATCACACGAGGAGAATCCCAATCAATGGCCACCTCCAATTTCTTATCGGCGCACACTTTTTCAAAGTCTGCTTTGTGATCCAATAACCAATACAAATATGAAAGCCCTTGATTAATAACGCTATCGTTTTGATTCTTTTTATACTCGATAATGCAAGGTGCACCGTCTTTATCTACGCCAAGAGTATCAATGCGTCCACCAGAGCTAGTTGAATATTCGTGGGCAAGGAAACTAATATTTAAAAGCTCATCAAGGTTGGCTTCGAAAAGCACTTGCAAATTCCTCTCTAGATCGAGGTCTTTTGCGGTTATTTTTTTGACGGTTGTGCCGTTAATTTTGAATAGTGCCATAAAATTATATTTTTACGTATCTCGTACCACGGCCACGGCCAATACGCTTAATCTTGCCCAGCTCGACCAAACTCCTAAGCGCTTGGCGAACGGTGCCTAGCGCGATGCCGGTTTCTTTTACAATATCGCCAGGACCTGACTCTCCAACATTTGAAATATATTTCCACACTTCATACTGCTTAGGCGAGAGAGTGTCCTCAATCTTTTCTTCTTGTAAATACGATAGTGCTTTCGTTGCTTGCTCTCGCACGACAGACAAAAAGAAATTCAACCAAGGCGAAATGGTGTCGTGGTCAGTCTTGAATGTCTCCTGTGATTTACGGAGGGCTATATAATATTCATCTTTACGACGCTCAATAATTTGCTCGTGCGAGACGTACTGTATAAAGGTGTAGCCGGAGTGCAGAAGCAAAAGATTTGTGAGGACGCGCGAAAGACGCCCATTACCATCTTCAAATGGATGTATCTTCAAAAACTCGACAATAAAATTGGCGATGATTAAAAGCTGGTGGAAACGATTCTTTTCCATCGCGTCTTGCGTCCACTCGACAAGTTCCTGCATTTCCTTTGCAGTGAGAAATGCCGGTGTCGTTTCAAACATTATTTTTGCGACTTTTCCATCCGGTCCAAGTACCCCGACTGTGTTTTCTGTCTTCTTGTAACCGCCACGATGTGTGTCGTCCTTGTGAGAGTATTTCAGAAGTTGATTGTGAAGCGAAGTGATTACACTCTCTCGAAGTGGTAAAGTCTGGAAGCTGTCAAAAACATTTTGAAGTGTTTCTAAGTATCCTTGCACTTCCTGTGAATCACGATCAGAAAACTTTGAGACCGCAAGGCCATGCATGACCTTCTCGACTTCCTCATCGGTCAGCTTTGCACCCTCAATACGAGTCGATGCACCGGCAGAAGTGATCAGCGTTGATCTTTTGAGATTAGTAATTGCCTGAGGCGTCATTCTTAAGCCTCCTTTGAACTCGCCACGAATACCATCAATCTCAGCCAAAAGAGCCACGATGTGCGGTTCTGGATTTTTAATGCGATGATCAAATTTTCGGGTAATGTCGTTCATAAATAGCTTAACTTTTAACGTTATAGTCTATATGACGGATTATAACGGATTATGACGGCAAGTGCAAGTCTCTCCCTTGTGGAGATCCTCCCCTCCCCAAGACTCGCAGAAGCATCAAAAACTCGCTACGGGGCCAAATAACGGCAAACACGGGCTAATAAAAAGGGGCTTTAGAGCCCTTTTTAAGTCATTACGGCTATCCTTGGGTATTGGCGTATTCCTTGAGTATGGCACCGGAATCGATGCTCTCACTCTCCGCCTGGTAGGCCACGTCCTCTGTTATCGAAACGATTCGCTCAAGAGGAGCAGGTTCTTCGATTATGGAAATTGCACGAAGAGCTTTTCGTGATGTTGCCGTTTCCGATAATGCTATTTTGATGTATTGGGGCATGGTTACAAACCAAAATATTTTTTTGATTTCCGGAAGATCCGTACTAAGATCAATAGTTTCTTTTTTCCATCCGCTCTTTTTGAGATCACTGAGGAGAAGTGTGACCACGGTACTCAAGTGGCCGCGCCGCAGATCTTCTTCCCAGTCATGAGCATCGTCATTTAATTGCATTGCAATCAAATAGTGTTTGAAGTACGAAACGATATTCCCCCAGTCTTCAGTCTTGAGCTCTTTACCGAATTGCGTGAGTATGGCAACAGAAGAAAGAATATGACCAGACGCTGGACGATATTTATTTTCGTAGTCTCCAAAGTCCGGTAGGGTCGTTGGAATATAAAAAATATTTCCATCAATTTTGGCTCGGCAATTCTCAATCTCCCAAGCGTTTGAACCATCCAGCTTATCCATTAAGTCATGAAAGAATGGACGAAATTCCTTGTCGTCGGACAGAACAATAAAAAAGTCTGTGTAGTGTCGTGCCAAAATATTTGCAATTGGAAGCAAGCGTGGATCGGCCGCTTCATCTCGATCCCAAAAGTCATCGTAGATGATAAATGCAGTCCAGAAAAAAATGTTAGCAACGCCTATGTCAGCGACTAGTTCATCCGGGATAGCCTCTCCACTCCTTCCAAGTGAGACTTTTGTATAGTAGGCCATTAATGGCATTTGTTTGTCCCGGTTACCAAGGATCGTTTTTGCGATTACTTCTTTTGCTTGTTCCTTTAGAGCGGGAGAGAAGGTCTCAAATCGTGCGTTAATCTTTTTTTGTATCAAATCCATAATTCGTTGCTCATTCTCGTCGTAGGCAATCGGTTGTTTGACCAAATCCTCATTGTCGATGCTGCCAATAAGCGTTTGATATTTATCAATGAGAGAGCGAACTGTTTTGTCGTCAATAACACTGTCGAATGGTTCTGTGATATTTGAGAGATGCTTTTCTAGAAAAGCATCAAGCTTAGGCAGGTGGATATCCTGAAGCGCAAGAAAACAGGCAACGGCCAAGTTAAGGCCAATGTCAGTTGCCCCCTGTTTTGGTTCCAGGGAGTAGGGGCCCCCTTCGTCGACCTCCATCTCGGTCAGACGTTTTACAATCTGCGCCAGCTTTATACCTCCGACATTCTCGCCAGATTCTAAGATTAAAATTAAATTGTCGATGAATTGATTATGCTGCATATTCTATAGCTTGTTTATGCATGGGTAGAGATACCTTAAAGGATGATCCTCTACCGGCTTCGCTCTTGGCAATGAGTACGCCTCCGAAGTCTTTTTCCACGATTCGCTTAGCCATTGATAGACCGATGCCAATTCCCTGCCCGTTTATTTTTGTAGTAAAAAACGGCTCGAAGATTTTGCTCATATGGTGTTCGGGTATTCCGACACCGTTATCCTCCACGATCATGATGATGACCTCTGGTTCTTCCACCAGAGATACCCGTACCCACCGATCGGCCAAGCTTACTGGCACCAGTTCCGCCGTAGGTGGCATGCACGCGTCAATGCCGTTGGCAACGAGATTGAGCACGATCTGATTAAATTTTATCGCATCGCCAAAAATTTGGATATCACTTTTCGGCGTGAAGCGCAATTCGACATTGGCTTTTTCTGCCTTATGAGAAAGCACCTCAATGACGTGCCGGATTTCCTGCTCAATCAAAAATAGAGCTTTTGTTTCTTCGCGCGTCAATTGCTTGCGTACCGCAACAACCAAGTCTTCCAGCTTCTTCGCGGCTCGTACTGCGTTTCCTACATACTGCTTTGTTTCCTCCGCTGTGCCATCCGTCTTTCCCAAGTTGAGTGACACGGCATTCAGAGGATTAATAAGATCATGAAAAAGGCCGGAGGAAATCCTTCCAAATTCAGCGAAGCGATATAATTGAGACATCTTCTCCGCCTGAACCTCCTTCAGCTCTTTAGTGCGCTGATCGACTTTAACCTCCAACGAATCTCTTTCATCCTTGAGATCGGCTTCTGATTTTCTTGCCCTTATAATTGACTTTTCTACCTCATGACTTGAAAGCCAGGAAACTATAGCGATGATAGAAAAGATAATCGACACAGCAAAGGTGTCGCTCATATTAAACGGTTTTGCTTTCCAGTAAGATATTGGATCAATAATTTTATTTACCTGTAGATAGGTAACTACGTTAATAAAAAGAACTGCAAAGCCTGTCGCAATAAGACCACCTCGACTTCCGAGCAGTATCCCCGACATGACTATGACCAAAATATAGAACAGCAAACCAGCAACAACATCTGCTCCCCAATGATATATGGCATACGTGGGGAGAAGAGCAAATGAGCCTAAAAATAAGTATGAGGCAATCTTAAGTCTACCTGTTCTAGAAAACCAATATAAAAAACCTAGCCAAAAAATAATTAAAAGAAAAAAGACTGGATACAATCCTCTATATTGCGGCAGGATGAAAAACTGGTAGAGAGAGATTAAAAACGAGGCGACAAATAAACCGCCACAGGATAATAAAAGCGTATTTAGTATGCGTTCTCGGCGGGCGGTGTCTTCGTCATTCGAGTGAGAACGTATAATCTTATTAAATAATCCTCCTGGTCTGATCATAAAGATAAAGACGGTTGCACGTCTCCCCAATCTCAAAAAGAAGACCAGTGGACTAACGATCAAACCACGGTGCCCCAACGCTCATGACGGTTGCAATAAGCGACATCAAAACAGAGCTGTTGCGTACCCTTCTGTTAGTTAGTATCTCTTTAATAATTTTTTTCATAGTTTTATTGCTATTTCGTTAAGATTTGGATTCCTCGACCACGGAACCCGTGAATTAATTATAGCAGATATTTTCAATCAATCACATATCCGGTACCCGAAACTGTCCGTATGAAGTCGTTTTTATTCCTACCTTTCAGCTTCCGTCGGAGAATCGTGACATGCGTCTCAACGGTATTGGTAAACAAGTCGGCATTCATGTCCCAAACATGTTCCAGAATCGTTTGTCGTGTGAGCACCCGTCCTCGATTACGGAGTAAATATTCTAAAAGAAAAAACTCTTTCGGAGCCAAATGAACCTTTTTACCAGCTCGATAGACAGATCGTTTGGGCAGATTAAGTTCTATGTCGCCTACGCGCAAAATTTCATCTTCCACTTTCTGTGGCCGACGTATTAATGCTTTTACACGTGCGGCCAATTCAGCATATGAATACGGCTTTGTAATATAGTCATCGGCCCCGATGCTTAGAAGATCTACCTTCGTCTCAATCTCGCCCTTTATCGAGAGTATAAGTATGGGCATGGTCTTGCCTGCAGACCGAATCTCGGAGCACACTTGTCGTCCATCTTTTCGCGGCAATCCAATATCTAAAATAACAAGATCATAGTCGTTGGTCTTAGCTTTATAAGACCCCGCCTCTCCATCTTCTGCTATGTCGACGACAAACCCTTCCGCCTTCAGGGAAGGCTTTAGAAAATTCAGGGTTTCTTTGTCATCTTCGACAATGAGAAGATTCATAATTAATCACTTAAATAAGTTGCAATATTTATCTTATGTTCCTCGAAGGTTTTAGCGCAGTGAATGGTCTTTGATTCGTCGTGGAGATAAAACATGCATTCCGTTTCCTCCGGATAAAGTACCGCTTTGATTGCGTCGATACCAGGGTTGTCGATCGGGTGAGGAGGCAGACCTTTGTTTCGGTAGGTGTTATAAGGCGAGGGAATGTCTTTGTCTTCTGGTTTGATCGGCGTCCACCAGGTGCCTTCGCTGTTATAGCTACCTGGCTGCTTATCGAACCGTGCTTCGCCGTAGTGAATCTGATCATCTCGAACATATTGCACAGTAGCATCGACTTCAAGCTTCATGTCTTTGAGCAGACGATTCCACAGAATGCCAGCAATGAGTGGCATATCATTTTGGCCAGCCGCTTCTCTTTGCACGATTGAAGCGAGCTTGAGTGCCGTTGTCCATTTGATGTTCTGTTTGAGAGCCTCCTGGGTATAAGGCTGAAGCTTTTCGTTAAACTTTGCACGCAATCTGTCGGCCACCTTCAGCGGTTCTTCGTCGACCGGGATCAAGTAGGTATCTGGAAAATATAATCCTTCAATCTCATCGTAGTTCATCGATGTGTAGGTGGTAATCCATTTACTTTCTACATCTTCGCTCCACCCAAGCTGGTTGGCGAGAATATCTGCAATCTGTTCTTTGCGAAGCCCCTCCGGAATCACAACCCATTTCATATAAGGCCCCTCTTTGAAAGTTTCGGCTACCTGCCAAGCCGTCATACTCTTGGAGATTTTGTAAGCACCGGGGACGAAACAGTCCACGCAGGTTGTAGCTGTTACACCGATTCCGTTTGTTTTGAAATAAGCGATTTTGAATCCTGTTTCACTTTTGATGAATCCTTTTTCCTTGAGCAACGCCGTGAGATTTTTAAAGTCGCCAGAACCCAGTGGCATTGTAAATTGTTCCGGTTCCGCATTCGCCTGCGGAGCGGCAAACTGACTATTGTAAGAGACGTACCACGCTATTGCTCCCACGGCTATGATTGCCATGCCAACCCCAATGGCAATGGCACGCTTTGTCTTCAAAAAACTGAATCGTGATGGCGGTGTGTTGGATAAAAGTTGATCTGTCATAAAGTTATTTATTACTACTTGCTTTTACCAGACGGTCAATGTCCGCTTTTTTAATTCGCCATTGACCTATCTTGGTGGCGAGCAATCGTTTGTTTTTAATGTATCGCATGATTGTCCGTTCGCTCACACGAAGGACAGCGGCGGCTTCTTTGGCTGTAAGGTAATCTTTTGGGATTTTTTTGTTCATATTAATTCTCAAATAGCGCGACCGTGTTGTTGTATTGAAGCAATTTCCCGGCGCTTGAAATAAATAATCTTACGGTTGGTTTTGAATCGACGGCCGACCTGCCGACGACTCCCTCCGGAAGCTTATAGTTCGTATCTTGCCACTTCCATTGCCATCGACTCATATCGTCAACAGGGGTTACTGTAAGCGATTGTTCAAGTCCAAGATTTTTGAGATACGATTGACCGACCTCTTTTATTTTGGCTTCCGGAATCTTAGGAGAGAACAGATCGCCTTTTGTGCATTTGCCTTGGTAGTTTTCCGGGTAGACTACGCGCACTTCCACAATATCGTGAGTTTTTGGATACACTTCATATTCGTAGACTTGGCAAGTTCCTTCAATATCTTGGGTTGCTCTGTAAATATTTACTGTCCGCTTCCACGCTTGTGGCGTATCGATACGCTCATCTCCCTGATCCGAAAGTTTTGTTAGCACTCCCACGCTAAAGTTTGCAGGAGATTGGCTACGGGAATATTCCACCTGGAAGGTGGCATCACCCATAAATTTCTTGATCGCTTCGGTATCGGCCTGTGCGGTTGCACTCTCTGGCATTGTTGATGCTTTTACTGCAGTGTTATATCTAGCCTCAGCAGCATCTACCTTTTGTTTTGATTCGCCACAGAAAACATCCTGACCTCGCTCGTTCTTTTCAACACACCCGTGTTCAAATTCGTACTGGGCTATCCGGGACATCTCTTGTTGAAGTTCTTTCACACTTGGGCTGTTGTCAGATACGGCGGTTTGAGTTTCGCTTCCTGTTTTCGCATTAATAAAAATGGCAATGCCAGCTACTGCTGCAATGCCAAAGATTCCTAAAAGGATTTTTGTGTGTTGTGGTTTTGGAGTAAATAGCATATTAATTTGGCCTTTCATTTCGGCTTGTTTTCAGTATACCCTATCTGTCCTGTTTTGTCATGTTTTGACTAGTGGATAACTAAAGAGGCCCCCGGATTGGCGGGAGCCCCTTTTAGCTATGCTTCCAAATGCCGATCTGACTATCGGTCAGGATGCTTAGCTAGATTTCCAGTTTGACCTCGTCGAATTCGACTTGAAGACCGCTTACGCCGTTGCAGGCATATGCGGCACCCCAGCCGTCACTGTGTTGGACGTTCGAGGTGCGGTACTTATCGAGCGCGATGGTTGCCCATGCTTCGTAGTACGCACTTTGATCAACAGTGGAGGCGTAGCTACTGGCGTAATTGTACGTGACGAGATAATCGGCTCCGTACATATTTCCAGTTGAGCTATCGATCCAAGCATAGGTGTCGCCATTGTAGCCGACTACCGATGCCATTGTGTAGGTCGAATTCGCATCCGCCCCGCATCCGCTCGTGTTGTAATTCCACTGCAGATACCAGAGGCTCGACCCGCACGGCCCACGACCACTGACACAGTACCCATCATTGTTGATCGAGTTCCAGCCAGAGCCGCTTTGTGACCAATACGAACCACCGTTAGCGTGAATGTAAGTCTGAGCCGACGCGACGCCTGCAAACGATCCCAACATGACAACAGCCATGAGGAAAGGCGCGACTCGTGAGAGTGTTTTCTTCATAGTGTGTTAGTTGGAATATAGGCTACGCACGTCGTTGAAGCTCATGACCTCACCCACCGGCGACAGGACGATCTGAACGAACGGAGTCACGTCCTCACCCTGAGGTTTGGACTTATCCTCCCAGCGGAAAGCGTAGCTGACGCTGCCAGGCTTTGACATCTGTCGGAAGCTAAAGTTAGCTTTGACTGAGCCGAAGTCTGCAACATGCTTCGAGAGATATTCCTCTGCCATTGCTTTAAGCTCTGACTGAGGAAGACTCTTGCTTCCGTTGCGTTCGAAGGAAATCTTGCTACCAGGGCCAGGCCCGAATTGAACAATGGTGTTGTTCGTTGGGTTGACGATGTACAAGAACCCTTTGTCATCCTGCCACTGCTCAATACGTTTGACGGCATTGGTGTAGGGATTCGCGGAGGTGCCCTCAAAGGTAACATCGGCTTTCCTCTCAGCGAGAGATTCGATGTTGCTCTTTACTTGGGCGAGTGCTTCAGATGAACGACCGGAAAGTTCAAGCTTATGAACTTCTTCAGTAAGCTTGTTCTCTAGTGTCCCTACGCGCTCTTTTGATGCTCCGCAGAATTCAGACTGGCCACCTCGACCGAAGGTCAAGCAGCCATATGCCGATTCGTATTGAGTGACGCTGTCTAGCTCTGCTTTGATGGACTCGATTGCGGCGTTAGTGTGAGGGCCCGCTACAGCAGAATTATCCGGTTGGACTTGTGCCGATACCGGAGAACCCTTACTGAACGTAAAGCCACTCGTTACGCCGAGAGCGAGACCGAAGACAATTGCTAGCGCGCTTGCTCCGATGACGAATTGTTTTTTTGCCATAAATTCCTTTATGCGTTTTTAATTTACCTCGGCTCCAGTCGACCTCCCTTACCGTCTTGCAATCCAATCGTGCAAGACCGGGCAAGAACCGTTTTCCTTGGATGGCTTTATGCCCTGCCAAAATTCTCCGCTAATCTGCGTATTTGGAAGGTTAATCAGATTGCGGGCAGTTTGGCATTGCATAGTAATTTTCGCTCGTGGAGCAATAGGATTTCCTAAACATTTTCTAAGGATTTTCTAAAGGCCATTCATCCATCCGCAACACAACATTGACCAAGGTTTCTACGAAGTCAAATGATCCACGCTTCCACGCAATTTACGCCAAAAACCTCGTGCAGTTCGAGAGGAGACCTTCCACCAGTTAACGATCCGGTGGTTCTTAACCTCAATCACGATACGACCGAAGCCCTCCTCCTCGACGGCTGCCAAGTCTTTGGCGATCTCCACAAGCAGAAGAGCTTGTTCTTCCGATGTAGAATTCATTATTTTTTTGTCAGCTGTTTGGTTCATACTTGAGTCTCTTTTTGAAAGCGACATGCCAGTACAGGAGCGCATGCCATGCGTGGTCGACGCCAGTGGTCGACTCCCATTCGCGCTTTTCCTGACCATATTGGTTTGTGACAGTTCGCGCATACATTGTTTGCGCGTGCTCGATGAGCATCTTGAATGTTGGGTCATCTGACTTCATGGCAAACTTTATTTCTCCTCGGCGGAGGGATGATATTGTGTCGTCGATGATTCGATTGCGGGAGGTGAGCACTTTTACTTCTTCTTCGAATGGCTTTTCGTCTTCTTCTTTCTCATCATTCCATCGAACGACTTCTAACATCTTCGGGTCATCTTTGTAGAAATTAACGTAGACGCGGTACGGGAATTTGCGGGCGAGACGCAATGCTTCTTCCGTCCAGGGCATTGCATCAATCACGCAAACCCGCACGTCGTAGAATTGAATCAGCTCGGCCATGTACTCCCAGCGTGTCTTGTTCGGCCTGTCTTTAATTTTTCCGATCCAAAATATTCCTTTCGCGTTGCCGATAACAATATGATTTTCGTCTCCAGTATCCGCTCCCATCACGTTCCAGCCCGATGCTTCCACTTCTTCATTCGTTACGTTGCGAAGGAATAGACTCTGCGGAATCTTCTGATCCGATGCTATATAAGGCAGGCCCAGCACGAAGTTGTAGAAGTATTGCTGGTCTTCGGCGTTGGCTTCTTCCGTGAGCAAGTCGGCAGCAGTTCGCCACGGGCATATCATTTGGCTTATCCAGTAGCCGCTTATTGGTTCTCCCGGATACCTAGCTTCCCACCAGCCTGTGTCGTTTACATGCCTTGATGTAATTTCACCGTGGCATTTTTGGCAGACGTATATTCTGCGTTCACGGTCGACGTTCTTTTCCCAATCCATGTGCTGCTCGTAGTTGCAACGAGGACAATTGAATCGCCAATGTTTCTGATCCGATTGTCCGAATAGTTTGTCGACGCCCATGTCTGGAATGGTTGGGGTCGAGAAGTAATGTTGGCTTCGTATTTTTGAGAAGCCCATGCGGGAGGTGAAGTCTCGAATGACTTCTGGTTTGGACTTGTCGAGCTCATCGTGGATGTTACGATCGGATGTAAGCATGATTGCTTCCTTTTCCGTGTAGGTTCCCTTGAAGAACAGGAATGACTTGCCGACCTGTTTTTGCTCGACCGAGTCTACGTCTTTTCCGCTTACTCCTTCGAGCATGCAGGGATTCACTTTTACGATGCGGTTCACTTTGCTTTTTACGAACTCGGCCACGTCATCCACGGTTGGGAGTGTATAAATTTGGTTGATGCCCCAAAAGCGCGCAGCATGTACAGCTCGCAGGATTTCCATCGTGCTCGCTCCAATCTGCGACCCTTTGCGTATGACCTGTATTGGTGTACGGTCGGAATAAATATCCAGCATGAAGCGGTGGTCGGCGAACTCGATCGGGTCACCACTCTCGCTTTTTATTTCGTTCTGCTTGATCCAATATAGGATGCTACTTTTTTGCTTTTCCTTTTCGTCCATAGAAGGCTTTGATTGTTTCGTCGATCGCTTGACCAAGCTCCTCCTGCTCAGGAGTCGGAGGCTTCTGTTCGTCTTCGTTGATGCTCAGCTCGTGCTTGCCGAGTGACTCTCCCATTTCGGTTCTGAACATTTCCCACAGTTTCTTAATCTCATCCACCGTTGCGCCTTCTCCTTTTTTAATCTGCTTCTTTAGGGCCTGTAGCTTTTCCCAGAAGACTTCGCCGATAACAAATACTTTTTTCTGTTTGATCTCCTGTGCCTTTTTACGGAGACCTTCCAAGTCCTCGGTGAGCTTGAGGTCTTTCCGTTCGACCCAACGGTACTTCTTTGACCACGTTTCTAGGGTGGTATCACTTGGTTTCTTACCGAGCCGGTCGGCAAATTCCACCCCAGCTTCACCCAAGGTTTGCCCAACCCTGTTCCATAGCCCCTCGGTCTTCCGAAGGCTTCCGGCTTCGCAATACAAAAGCCACGCAGTGTACTGCTGTTCAGTTTCTCCTGGCATCTTTGAGGTGGTGAGTGCGGGCTTTGTCATACTGCTTTATTTTTTCTTGATTATTTATTTATCTTTTCTTTAACCTTTCACTTTTACCTTCTCCCAGCGATTGCGAATCACGTCGCACCAACGCGGATCGAGTTCAAGCAAATAGCAAGTGCGTTCCAATTTGTTTGCCGCGAATAGTGTGCTTCCTGATCCACCGAAGAAGTCGACCACGACGTGACCGACTCGGCTTGAGTTCTTTATGGCGCGCATAATGAGCCACTCCGGTTTCTCGGTCGGGTGAGTCATCTTGGTAATCGCTTTGCGTGGCATATCCCATACGTCGCTCTCGTTGTTATCGCCGTAGAAGAAGTGTCTCTCTCCCTTCTTCCACCCATACATAAGCGGCTGGGCTTTGGTCTTGCCTTTACTCCGCTTCGCTTTCATGACCTGTTCGTATTGTTTTTTGTAGTCGCCCCAGCCAATAGCAAAAGATGGTTTAACCCATACGATTGTCGATGAGAATTCAAAACCGGCGTTCATCATTTCGTAGTACCACAGCGGGTAGCTGGTATAGCCCGTACAGACATACATCGTTGCGCCTGGCTTCAGGATTTCATGGTAGTTGGCAAATACTTTTTCGCTGAAGGCTTCGAAGTCTTCTTGGCTCTGCTGATCGCCGAGAATCTTTCCTTGCTCAGTTGGAAACTTCCCGCGTTTTTCGTGACTAACGTGAGCCACGTTGTAAGGCGGGTCGGTAAAGACCATGTCCACCTTGACTGTGCCGAGTAATTTCTTGATGTCTTCGATCTTGGTTGCATCTCCGCACATAAGCCTGTGTCGGCCGAGCTTGTAGACTTCACCGTATTTTGACTCTGGTTTTTTTATTTCCTCGTATTCTTCTTCGGGAGTTTTATCTTCTTCATCCGGTTCTTCGAGCATTTGGCTGTCGAGGAGGTTGCTGATCTCCACTTCGTTGAAGCCTGTGAGAGTCAGGTCAAAATCAGAATGGTTGAGCTCGACCATGAGTTCAGCCAGCTTCTCGTCATTCCAGTCGCGCCGTTGAGCGATCTTGTTTAAGGCAAGGCTCAAGGCTTTTTCTTCCTTCTCCGGCATGTCTACCAAATCCACATTCTCTTTCGGTATTGTTTCCCATCCCAGCTCCTTGAGAGCCATGATAGTCATGTTGCCACCGACAATGAAACCGTCTCGTCCCTTGCTGCTGTTAACCGTGATGAGTCCACGCAATCCGAATCTTTCAATCGATCGTTTTAATGCGTCGATATCCTCGCGCTTTATCTCCCGCGGGTTGTAGGCCGGGTGTTTGAGGTCTGTAATTTTTATTGCCTTCGTATTTTTTTCCATAGGTTTATGAAGAATAGTTTGATGCGAATCCAGACTCGTCTTCGAAGTGGAAGTGCGAGGTATGTTTGCGTTGCGATCTCTCGTTCGACCATTTCAATACGCCGCTTTTGAGCTTCGGCCAAAAGGTCGGCTGGAATGTATGCGCCACCTATAAGCCTTGGCCTATTCTTCCTTCGTGCCAACGGATTCTTTTTTGGGTTGTCGAGTCTGGTCATGTTCTTCTTCAATTAATTTTTCAGTTGTTAAGATGGCGTGTTCGACTTTTTCAATCCGCTCCTGGTACTCGGCCACCAATTCTTTCTTGGTCTTTTGGCCCTCCATGTTGAATGGAGTCAGGCGAGGGATCACCACGTCATCGTCGCCGCGGTCTTCGAGGTTGCGTACCGCAATCTCTAGACGCATTTTTTCTTCTAGCAATGAGTCGTGAATCGACTCGAGTGTTTCTAGTCTGGTTTTCATAGCGTTATAATTTCGAACTTGTCCGTCTTTTCATTCCACCGCCAGTATTCTTTTGTGGTATTTACGGGCCTGGGGAATGCGAGCATTCGCTCTTGGTCTGCTCTCGACCTGGAACTGAAGCGCTCCGAGCTAACCTGAATAAAGCGAATCTCTTTTTTGCCGACAGCCATCAAGTCCCAGCACCCGAATAGGTCTTGCTGTTGGAACTTGGCGCGCCGAGCCTTCTCGATCCAGTAGCCATCCTGAGCGAGAAGGGCCTGTGCTTTTTGTTCAATGATTTTTCCTTTTTGGGTACGGTTCATAGCTGTTTAAGTTAACGGGTTTTGTGTCTTTGTCCCGTTCGTAGCGGCGGGGTCGCCGATGTGTTGTTAGGCCGAGGCCGACTCTGATCCCTCATTGCGAGGCAGATCCGGGACGTTGAGCCGAACACTGACACGAGCTTTGCTTCTGCGGCCGACGAGGTTCATGACCGAACGGATGGCTTTGATAGCCCGTCCTTCTTTGCCGATCACGATTCCCGCATCGCCCTCGCCAAGCTTCGCCGAGAGGAGCACGCCCATCTCGTCTACGTGCCTTGTCACTTCCACCTGTTCAGGGTGATTGACGATTGCCCGTAGAATCGTTTCGAGTAAATTCTGATCTTGTTCCATAGCTTTAACTTTTCTTTATAATTTCTTTATCTTTTCTTGACCGCCTGTCGACCTCAGGCGAACAGTGGGTTAGCCCCACTCGAAAAATCCGGACATTCAATTCCGAATGCTTCGAGTGAGGCCAAGGTTTTCTTCTGTCTTTTTTATCGCTTCCATGATCCTTGCCGCGACTTGCGGCACGATTGCATTTCCTAGAGCCTTAAGTCTCTCTATCCGATGTCTTGATTTTGATAATTCAAATTCGTCCAGTTTTGCGGGTAGCCCATCATCCATTCCACAAAGCTCGGTTGCAACTTCAAGCCAGTTCCTTTCCCAATTTCTTCGTTCAAAATTTTTCCACCTTTTTTGTTTGGCCTGCTTCCCGGATTCCCCGCTCGTGGCGTGGGCAATACTGCCAACACGTCTTTCACCTTTACTCCAAATCTCACGCCCTTTTGATTCATCCTGCTCCATCGCCCATTCTTTAATTCCGCGTTCTTTACTGGTGACCCCTCGACCTCGCTTACCCGTGGCGTGGGAAGTAGCGCGTTGATAGCTTCCTGAACTTGTTCCCCCATATTGTGTTTTCCTCGATCTCTCATTGCTGCTCGACTGTCTTGAGCTTTCGGTGTTCCTAAAAGCGCGGGCCATAATGATGTCTTCCTTAGATCGGTTGCTCCCCCCGCCAAGAGTTGCTCGTAAAGATTGCCGGGCGGGACTGTATTGCGACCTGTCTTGTTTCTGTTTATTTGGCGCTTTAGATAGCTTTCCGCTTTTTTTCTTTCGATAGGCTGGATCGCTGATGGCGTGAGCAATAAACCAGATCCGGTCCCTTCGATGCGGAGCGTTGACGGCGACAGCTGGAATAATAAGCGGCTGGACTTCGTAGCCGGAGGCTTCCAGGTCAACGCACACTTGTTCGAATACCAACCCGTTTTGCATAGTAAGTAACCCACGCACGTTTTCAGCGATGACCCATCTCGGATTCGTGAGTCGAATGATTCGAAGCATTTCCGGCCAGAGATAACGGTCATCACTTGTCCCCCGTCTTTTTCCAGCTTGAGAGAATGGCTGGCATGGGAATCCTCCTGTGAGGATATCGACTTTAAATAATTGTCTACTCCTATTTGTTTGCTGTTTTTGCCCCTGCTTTTGTAGTCCGAGCCAGTCGGAGTCGGTAATAGATTTGATTTCTTTGATGTCGCCATAGATTTTTGAATTTTGGAATCTTAGTTTTAGTAATTTTTGACAGTAAGAATCGTTGTCGCAAAAGATGTGATCGGAATTCGGCCACACCTTTTCGATCGCCAAAGCGAATCCGCCGATGCCTGAAAATAAATCGATGTGTCTCATATGCTTTGTCTCATTGAAAATGAGTCTTTCAATTTCTTCAGCGCTTCGACCATTGCGGCAGTTTCGCCACGGACTTCTTCCGGTTCGCGCCTGCTATACTGCAGTGCGGTTCGCTCTAGCGTGTTGTAGAATCCGTACTCCTTGAAACTGGCTTGTATAAAATCTTCGATGACTTCTTTGCATAAAGCCGCACCGATTGTCGGCTTCATCTCTCGTTTGTTTTGCAAAAACCACACGAGCTCCAGCTCAAGTTGGAATTCTGTTAAGTGGCCGAGTGCATGCTTGAGCAGATTGCCGTCTTTGAATTTCACGAAGATCGGCCGAGTATGCCGAATGCCCCAGGTGAGCTGAGAGAATTTTCCGAAGAAGTAACGCGTTGGTAGGGTTGGTTTATCCACAGGCTTGTCCACATCCCTTTTAAATTCTTGGACCAAGCTTGCTTGTCCGAAGGACTTATCTTTTGTAATACTGGTTTCTTTTGTAGCCCGAAAATTTTTCGCACGAAGATTTTTCGGGGGAGGTAAAAAGTTTGAGGTTTTTTCTGCCCCCGAACTTATTTCGGGGGTGGGTTGTTGAGGCCGTTTAAGGCTCAGGCGGTAAAAGATTTTTCCTCCGCATTTCATACGTTTTTGTGGCGAGTCTAGGAGTTCACCCGCTTCGTCGTGAGCCTGAATAATCCTCAGATCATCTACCAATCTCTTGAGTGAGTTTTGAATGGCTCGATCGCTTCGGTTTATTTTCCTCATCAGCAACCCCTGACTAATCCAATCTTTCTCTTTGCGGCGTTTTGTTTCAGGGTCCTCAATCCATCCCAACGTCTGGTCTGCAACGACAAGAAGAATCCTCAGCTCTACATCGCTCAGGAGTGGCATCCACTCCCGGATAATGAGGTGCGGGATTTGAGTCGAATTTGGAATTATTGAGGTTATTTCGTTGTCCATGTTTTTGTTTGGCGAAAGGGAAACAGCTCCCCGATTTCTGGCCTGACGCTCTCGCGGTCAGGACAGAATCGAGAGCCGTTAGAAGTAAATCGGGAAGTGAATTCGGATGTCTTCCTCTGCTTCCTCTTGCTGGTGTAGGTCGTCCGGGTCAGGGTTGACTCGGCCGGTTCCACTGCAGTGGCTGCATGGCTTGCTGGTTTTTATGTCGCCTCGCTCCATTGCCGTAGGAATCTCTCCTACGCCGTCGCATTCTTCGCAGTCACGTTTGTCTCCTGCGAGGATGTACTCTCGGATTTTTGCTTCCCTTAGTTCTTCTGAAAGCTCGTTCCATTCGAGGTTGAATGCGTATTTCATAGCTAGTAGTTGGCGACGATCGTGCATGGCTCTCCGGTTTCTTTCTCTTTCCGTTCGCAGAGTTCCACGAAGTCCACAAAGCTTTGCTTCACTTTGTCGATTTGCTTTTGATCCGTTTGCTTATAAATTGTCCGCTCTCGTTGTTCGACCACTTTGAGAGCTCTTGGTAATCGTTCACGTAGGAGCTTGGCTGGAATTTTTGCTTCGTTACTTTTCCCGAAGGCTTCGCGGCATAGGTATCGAGTTGCAAAGTGCTCCCCCCGATACGCTTCACGCAGATAGCCGACATTGCCGTGCTCCACCGAGAAGCCAGTGATCTGCTTTTTCTTTTGCTTGGGCGTCTGGTCTTTCCAGCGCGCGTAGATGTCTATTCCCATAAGATGTTGGTTTGGTCCTTTGTTGGCTTCCGATCTCTGACCTCACGCTTCCGCGATGAGGGCAGAGTCGGAAGCTAACGCTGGTTATTTTTTCTTAGCTCCTTTCTTTGCCGGGGCCGGAGCGGGCTTCGACCTTTCTTCGGTATGGGAGTGCCCATTCCCATTTCCGTTTCCATTGCCATTAGGAGGCAATTTTGAGACTAGACGCTTGCGCCCATCTGGGAGTTCTACAATTTCCGCAATGCCCATCGACACGGCTTCGAGACCCAGCTTCTTGTAGCCTTCTGCGAGGCGTTCGGGCCGGAGCTCTCCGATCGCTGTCATTGAGGTCGTTCCGAATACCCGATCAAGAAGATCGAGCTTTAGCTGCTTGTCTCGGCCGACCGCACCGGGTGCGATGCGGATAAGGAGACCGTCCAGCTCCTCCATCCATTTGTCGCGCTCTCTGCGCCATTCGGCTTTTTCTTCCTCAGTGCGGAAGAGGAGGCCGGTGTCGGATTCCGGAAGCACTACTGTGTCCCTTGGAATCGGATCGGTGAGCAGAGCTTCGACTATTGGTGAGAAGTTCTCGTAGCTCGGATTTTTATAAGTCCGGCCGTCGAGCAGAGTGCTACGGTCTTTGATGATCGTGGCTTCGCGCCAGACCTTTTTGTCGTCTCCAAGCACTTCTTCGAAGCGCTCCATGAGGACAAGCATGTCCGGTTCGTAGGCGGTTTCGCCTTCGACCTTCATCTTGATTCCGGACTTGAAGATTTCGCGTTTGCCGGTGTCGGCATTCTTTTCGTTGTCGTACTCGTATCCAGCGCGGCCGGTGAAGATCGCGTGGTACCCATCGCTTACGAATGGGTCGGAGAATTCTCGCTTCCATGTTGGCTTAATGATTCCCCAGTCCTGGAATTCCAGGCGTGTTCGGTGAACCTTTTCTGCGTAGGATTGGAGGAATCCTTCCCATACATGCGAGATTGAATCGATAAGAAGGATGTCTGATATTCCAGAGCGCATCTTTTCCATCGTCTGCCGTAGGTCGGCCAGTGATTTCGATTCGCGGACGAGCACTTCGATTCCGGCTTCCGCAAAAAGCGGCTTGAGGAATTTTGATGCTTGTTCGGTGTCGAAGATTACGATCGGTTTTTTTGATCCTATCCGCTTGTGCAGTCCGACCGCGACCTGCGCTGCGGTGTATGTTTTGCCGCTACCCGCGAAGCCTTGGAAGGCTGCTTTGAAGTAGGGCTTGGTGTTGCCGATCGGGGCGAAGAAGTTATCTGTCGTTTCCTTCGCTGTTTCTCTCGGCCGCACTCTCGTTGCTGTTGGTTGTACTTGGTTGTTCATAATTATTATTTGACTTGCCCGAAGGTGGATTGATAGAATTAATTTGCTGATCATCTCCCTTCGGGGAGATTTTCTTTTTCTGAGCGACCCGGTTCGACTTCCGGAGCCGTATTTCTTTGTCCAGGAACTCCACTTCAATGCGATCACCTATCCTCAACTTGTAGCGATCCGTAAGCCATTTACCTTCGAGGATCACTGCGGGAGTTCCGTATCTGCGGTAGGTGACCGCGCGGGTCGGCTTGAGATCTCTCATGTGAAGAGTCTCAACACCAGATCCGCTTGTGCCCGCCAGAAAGGACTCCAATGTCCGGTCTGGCCCTCCACCATAATTTGGGCGAGCGATGCGAAGAGGATTAGCATGTCGAGGGTCACCAGGAAGGCGATGGCTTCGGATGCTATGGTGAAGGTTTTCTTCGCTTGCTCGTAAGTTATTGCGTTCATACGTTTGGTTGCTCGTCGGGGTCGTTGCAATAGCACCGTTCGTCGTCGCATCCCAGCCCTTTGCGATCCGTGCAGACCAGTCGAGGATAGTCTTTCTCGAATTGCCTGCTTGCTTCGTAGAGTGCGATAGTCGGACTGCTAGGGCTTCGTTGTGCCGCTTGCTGAAACTCTGCTTTGGAGGCTTTTTTTATGTTTCCGCCGTAGCGTTCCATAAGCTCGTAATATGCATTTCGACCCGTGGTCATTTGAGTTGTCTTTTGACCGCACCGAGAAGGGCGTCGTTGATCTGATCGAATGCGTAGCCCGTCAGCTCCGACTCGATCTCTGATCCGTCGTCCATGAAGTCAGTGGTCAGCTTTCCGGTCAGGTTGCCGACCTCATCGGCGATATCGTCTTCGAGGTCTTTTGCCAGACTTTCGGCTGCCGCTTGGATTCGCTCCTTCATGACCTTCCCGCGAACTTCCTCGCGTATGCTTTTCTTCACTTGTGTGATGTTTTTCATACTCGGTGTTGTGTCAACTTTTGTAAGCTTGCGGACTCTGGTGCCGCGTACCTCGACCTTCGACGAGCAGTGTTAATTTTTCGAGATCGGGATTTTGGCATAGAAAAACCCCGTGCTCATCGCACGAGGTTTTTCCCTTTATCCGCAGTTTGCGGACGGAAACGGCTCTATTTGTCAGCTCCTACTTCCCATGGCACTTTTTCCATTTTTTTCCCGAACCGCAGGGACAGGGGTCGTTGCGCCCAATGTTATCTGTTATCTGATCTCTGTTAACTGACACGACGGGCTGCGGCACCAGATCCACCTTATAAATCGTATAAACAATCTGCTTGTTAATTTCATCGAGCAGGCGCTGGAACAGGCTAAATCCTTCGTTTTTGAATTCCTGTAGCGGATCACGCTGGCCATAACCGCGCAGGCGGACAGAATCGCGCAGGTGTTCCATAGTGTCCAGATGCTCCTGCCACAGCGTATCTATGGCGCGCAGCGAAATCGCCTTTTGCATTTGCTCGAATACCACATCCCCCATTTTCGCTTTTTTCTCATCCCAGAGCCGGCGGGCAATTTGCGTTAAATGATTGCTCAACTCGATCGGATCCCGCGAATCCAAAACGTCGGTGGCGGCCAACGGCAAAATCGCCGAGGCATCCACAAACAACTGGCGAATCTCAAAATTTTCTTGCGCGAAATGGTAATTCACCAGTTCAAGCAATTCTTTTTCAATCATTTCCCAGGTCTGTTCGGTCAGCTTCGTAGTGGGCTGCAAGAGCTGCCGCCGCCTGCCGTAGACAATCGTGCGCTGCTTGTTCATGACATCGTCGTATTCCAGCACGTGTTTACGAGCGTCAAAGTTGAATCCTTCAATCTTATACTGAGCCGACTCAATTGATTTGGAAATCAGGCCATGTTCAATCGGCTGGTCATCCGGAATCCCCAAGGTTTCCATCATTTTTTTGACCCGGTCGCCGCCGAACAATCGCATCAGGTCGTCTTCCAGGGACAGGAAAAACTGCGAGGTGCCCGGATCGCCCTGCCGGCCGGCGCGGCCGCGCAATTGGTTGTCGATGCGGCGCGACTCATGCCGCTCCGTGCCGATGACAGCCAACCCGCCAAGCTCCGTGACTTTTTTATGCTCCACAGGATCAGCCGGATTGCCGCCCAAAATAATGTCAACGCCGCGGCCCGCAATGTTGGTGGCCAGAGTCACGGCGCCCAGGCGTCCCGCTTGGGCGATAATATGGGCTTCCCGTTCATTGTTCTTGGCGTTCAAAAGCTCGTGGGGCACGCGGGCGGCCGTCAGCATTTGCGAGAGCATTTCATTTTTCTCAATCGAGATCGTGCCAATCAGCGCCGGTCGGCCCTGCTCGTGCAATTCCTTGACCGTCCTGATTAGGGCGGCATATTTGCCGTCGACGTTTTTGTAAACCTGGTCCGGCAAATCGTTGCGCGCCATGGGCCGGTTAGTCGGGATCTGAACCACTTCCAATTTGTAAATTTTGTGGAACTCTTCAGCTTCGGTTTCAGCCGTGCCGGTCATACCCGCCAGTTTGTTGTAGAGCCGGAAATAATTTTGGAAAGTAATGGTTGCCAGAGTTTTGCTTTCCTGCTGAACTTTCACGTTTTCCTTGGCTTCGATGGCCTGATGCAAACCTTCGGAATAACGGCGGCCAAACATCAGCCGGCCGGTGAATTCGTCGACAATGATGATTTCACCCTGGCGGACGACATAATGAGTGTCTTTTTTGAACAAAGCCTTGGCGCGCAACCCCTGCTCGATCTGGTGCACGGTGGCGATACCGTCTTTGTCATAAATATTTTTAATGCCGAGCATTTTTTCCAATTTCGAAATCCCCGCCTCAGTTAAGGACGCTGTCCGGCGCTTCTCATCCACCGTATAATCGGTTTCCTGATCGAGCTTGCTGACAAACTTGGCAAACTCGTAGTATTTGTCGGTCGGATCGGTATCGGGCGCGGAAATAATCAGCGGGGTGCGGGCTTCGTCGATCAAAATCGAGTCGACTTCGTCCACAATTGCGTAATGCAAATCCCGCTGCGACATTTGGGACAAATCAAAGACCATGTTGTCGCGCAAATAGTCAAAACCGTATTCGTTGTTGGTGCCGTACGTGATATCCGCAGCATAGGCTTGGCGGCGGGCAATCGGCCGCATGTGCTTGACGTCCAGAACAAATCCCTGAGTCTCGCCTTCAAGCTTTTTGACTTCCTCCTCTTCCGGAGCATAACCAGGATCGTAAAGCATGGCTTGGTCGTGCTGAATCGAAGCCACGCTCAACCCCAAGTAGTGGTAAATCTGCCCCATCCATGAGGCCTGCCAGCGGGACAGATAATCGTTGACAGTGATCAAATGCGCCCCCCGGCCGGCTAAGGCGTTAAGATACAATGGCAAAGTGGCGACCAAGGTTTTGCCTTCGCCAGTGCGCATTTCGGCGATCGAGCCGTAATGCAGGACGATGCCGCCGATCAGCTGGACATCGTAATGGCGCTGGCCGATTGTGCGCTTGGCCGCTTCCCGAACGCTGGCAAAAGCCTGCGGCAAAATCTCTTGCAGATACTTCTTTTGTTGTTCCAAATCTAAAACCGCCAGTTCTGATTTCCATTTGCTGGTGAGTTCCTTAAGTTGATCTTGCGATTTCGCCTCGAATTCTTTTTCCAAGTTGTTGATTTGCTCGACAACTTTGGAATATTTCTTGACCACGTTCTCGTTCGAAGGGCTAAAAAGATTGGATAAGAATGACATAAATGCTTGCTTATTATACCGGAATTGTGATAAAAAAACAACGCCGGAGTCCCCTTCGCGGGAACTCCGACACAATCTCATTCGTTCGTTGGCCCTACTTGTGCATGCTCACCCAGAGAGCAAACAACGAGACGATCAGCGGAACCAGGTGCGACAGCATGTCAAACACCATTTTCCCTTTCTGCAGTCTCGCCCGTTCACACTGGTAGAACTGCATGGCCAGTTGAACCTTCCGATCCAACGGCAAATCATCGTAGCTCTGGTCACCCGGAAACGTATCCGTGTTGGCTTCGAACATCCGCATGATTGCCTGGACCTCGCCAAAGGTCTTTTCTCTGTTACCCAACAAACGTCGAACCATCCTCGGTATCCTCCTTTAGAATCGGCCAAGTCGGCCTGTTGGCCCGAGTATAATAACTATTAGCATTATTGTCAAATTGGCAAAAAAACAACGCCTAAGGCGCATTTCTGTTTTTGGTTTCCGTGCAAACTCGCTGCTGTTCGAGCGACTAAAAACCGGTTAGATTTGTCCTTGTCGCGAGTCCAGCGAGTTTGCGACTTCTTTTCTGTCACTTTTCTTCTAGAAGAAAAGTGACAAACTATTACATGTCTTTCGCTTTAAACTTATATAAGATCGTTTTCATCAGTAATTTCGCAGCCATAAAATTCGGGGCCATCAAATCCTTGATCGGCGCGAGTTCTACCAAATCAATTCCGATGATATTTTTCTTGGCAGCGACAGCGCGGATGATCGGTAAGATTTCATCCCAGAACGGTCCACCGGGTTCGGGGGTCCCGGTTGCCGGAATCATCGCCGCATCGAACGCATCGATATCGAAGCTCAGATAAACGTTTTCGCCTAATGAATTGACGATTTCGTCGATCTGCCAATTTTTTCGATCCTTAGATAAAAACACTTTTACGCGTTCTGGATTATCCTGCCAGTATTTATATTCGAGTTTATTGAAATTCCGAATACCGACCAAAGTCGCCTTTTTGATATTCGGCAGCTGCAAGGAATATTTAAGCCAAGCGGCATGAGTAAAGTCTTGGGCTGACCATTGATCCCCAAGATCCAGATGCGAATCAAAAACCAAAACTGAAACATCTTGGTATTTTTCATTCAAAGCTTGGGCAAAACCATAGCTGATCGAATGCTCCCCGCCAATCACGACGGGTAATTTCTTTTTATCGATTAAATCAATAACTATGTTTTTCAAAACCAAGCATGCTTCGGAGGCATCTTTGGGTAAGACGGGCTGATCAATCGTCCAGATTTTGATATGGTTTTGAATATCATCCAACAGCTCGTCATCAAATGTTTCGACCTGCTGAGAAGCTTCAATTAATCCCTCTGGCCCCTTGTCCGTGCCATGTCCAAAAGTGACCGTGCCTTCATAGCCAAATGGCACAATCACCGCATCCGCTGACTCAAGTGTCGGCGGGTTGGACATTCCTAAATTCTGTAAGTCCAGAAATTGCTTCATTGATTTAACACATAAGCGAAAATGAGGGGCGCAACGATAGTCGCGTCGGATTCAATGACAAAGCGCGGGGTCGTGACATCCAGTTTCCCCCAGGTAATCTTTTCATTCGGCACAGCGCCGGAATATGATCCATAGGAGGTCGTGGAATCGGAAATTTGGCAAAAGTAACCCCAAAGTTTGCAATCTTCCCGCAAGTCCTGCTGAATCAACGGCACCACGCAAATCGGAAAGTCACCGGCAATCCCGCCCGCGATCTGGAAAAATCCAACTGAATTGTCTTTGGAATTTTCTTTATACCACCCGATCAAATGGGCCATCTGCTCCATGCCGGATTTGACGACCTGATAGTTCGAGACTTCCTGGTGCATGACATTGGCCACAAAAATATTGCCGAGGGTGCAATCTTCCCAGCCCGGAGTATAAATCGGGATGTTTTTTTCACAGGCAGCCAAAACCCAGGAATCCTTGGGATCAATCTCGTAATATTCTTTCAACACCCCGGCCCTGATCATCTGATACATATATTCGTAAGGTAAATAGCGCTCGCCGGCTTTATCGGCTTTCTGCCAAAATTTCAAGACCTGGCGTTCAATCCGCCGCATCGCCTCTTCTTCCGGAATACAAGTGTCAGTCACGCGGTTGAGATGATTGTTCAGCAGATCAACTTCGTCCTGATCGGATAAATTCCGGTAGTTCGGCACGCGCTTGTAGTGATTGCGCGCCACCAAGTTAAAGATATCCTCTTCCAAATTATTCGCGGAACACGAGACGGCGTGGATTTTATCTTGTCGGATCATCTCGGCCAAACTGATGCCAAGCTCAGCGGTGCTCATGGCTCCGCCCATGGCCAAAAACATTTTTCCGCCTTTTTTTAGATGCGCGTCATAGGCTTCGGCCGCGTCCACCACGACCGCGGAATTAAAATGGCGATAGTTATGCTTGATGAAATCTTTTACTGCTCCCATAAAATTAGTTCAAAAAATATTTTAATGTATAACTTGATTATAAAACTTCCGGAAAAACAATGCAATGACTTATCAGCTGATTGCTGACAATCCCAAGATGCTTAAAATCACTAAAATAATTCCCAAAAACTGATGAGTCCGCAATTTTTCGCGGTTTACGAGCACGCCCAGCAAAAAACCGAGAATGATATAACTTTCACTGACTGTCGTAGCAATTGAAATTGAAATAAACGTAGTGGCAAATGCAAAAGCCAGCCAACCGGCATTATCGAAAAAACTTTGCAAAAAAATTATTCCGGGCAAGGTTCGAAAATCTTGAGCCAATGATTTGACCTGCATACTCATTATTAAATAGACTAAACAGACCAAAGCCATTGTTGTATGTACAAACCAAATTGTGGCTAAAGCCGAGATGGTCTGACTAGAATGACCAACCAAAAAATTAGTTAACCCCATTCCTACTGCGCCAACACCTGCCAAAATTACCCCTTTTTCAAAAATTCTTCGGTGGTAATGCAAGTGGTTTTGGTGTTTGGTAATGGCCAAAACAATTCCAAAAAAAGTCAGGACTACTAATGCGGCTTGCGTAAAATTTAAATGTTCGCCACCCAGCACGATACTTAGTCCAACGGTAATCGGAAGTTCTATACCGATCAAAGGCTCAATAATAGCGATTTTTCCTTCCTTGAGCGCTGACAAATCAAATAGTGAAGAAATAATAACTATAACTGACAAAACTATCAGCAGGTATAAACTGCCAGGTTGAAAAAGGATGGGTTTAATTTCTTCTATAACGAAGGGCAAGAGAAAGATAAAACCAAAGATGCCAATAAAAAATAAGGACTTCCAAATCCCAATTTTTCTGGTGGTTTTCTGAATCAAAAAATCAGCTAGTCCCCAACCAAATAATGCTATAAGTGAAAAAATTATTCCCGTATTGAGCATAAAATATATATATAGTATAGCAGAGAAAAACGGGCCGGACAGCGTGCAAGCGAACTTGCAAACTGTCCGGGGACGAACGACTGAACTACCCGCGACCCGGCGCGGGATCCAAAGAGTCCTCTTCTGCCTCAGGGTCGACATTCTGGTACACGTTCGTAAGAGCTGCGTGCACTTCTCTTGTCAACATTCTTGGGTTTCTGATACAGACGACGGCCGTCTGTTCCAATAAAGCGCTGTGATTGTTGATAATCACGGCGACGAGCTCCGCAAGTTTCTGCTTCTGATCAGTGTTGGCTACCGGGGCGTTCGTGGACATAAACATTCCTCCTTCGTATTTCTGTTTTCTGTTCGCGCGTTAAGCCACGCGGCTGCCGACGCGACGCGCAGCGACCTTGGTCGTTCCACCTTGCGGCGCGAGCAGCCCCAATCCGATGAGATTCGCGATCAGAACCAACGCCTTCTTCCAGCGTTGGCCTTCGTGCGGCGGGAACGCAACCTCGACATCCCCAAACCTTTGGAAGAACTTCGCCCGACGCAGGACCGGACCCGCCATAAAGATCATGAACGGGTACGAGCCGCCAAGTGCCATAACGACGGCGCCTGGATAGCCCTTCATGGCCCACGTGAGGCAGCTCAGAGAGAGCACGTACATCACTTCGCCTGCCAGAAGTGCCCACCACAGCCGTTTGATTTTCGACCCGTCCATCCGGAAATTCTGACGAAGGTTGCCGGAGAGCAGAGCCAGAAAGCCCACCGTCTGGCCGCCCAGGTACGGGACATACAGACTCGCATAGTGGGCCGGGCCGAGTTGCTTCAACAGGTAATCAAACCCGAACATGGTTCCTGTGAGCGCCCCAAGGTGCACAAAGAGAAGCCCATAATAGAGTTGGACATTCTCGACCTTCGCGCGCCCCTTGAACGCATAGCGGAGCGCGAGCAGACTGCAGGTGACGACGAGGATCCCCGCCCAATACCGCGGCGTCAGAGCGATACCGAACGGCACGCCGATGAGAGCCATGAAGACTGGGGACGAGGCGTCCCAAGTCGTCACCTCATCAAAATCCGTGGTCATCTTCGTTACTTGAAAGTACGCGGCGTTTGAGACCGTCCAGAGGGTGCCCACGAAGAACGCTCCGATCATGTAATGAACCGGGATTGACGGCAAGCCGCCTCCGGAAAGAGCCCACAACAATGCGACCGCGGGCAGAAACGATGAGATTACAAGCATCTGCATCGGATCGCTCAGAACCGGCTTGTCGCCGGCTGACAAGAACAACCTGTCATTAACCATGACACCGGCCATGAAAGCCGCTGCCAGGATCGCTGCAAACATATAAATGTACGGCACACTAAATCTCCTTGCTCGGGAGTCATTCCCGAACTGTCAAACATATATGAATTGGCTTTAATTAGCAATTTTTTTAACAATATTGACAGAATAGTTACAATCTGTTATTATTCTAACATGATAACCATATCCGAAATAACTAAAGAGATAATTGACCGCTCGCCTTTCTTGTCAGAGGTACTGTATCAAGACATGGCCAATATTGCAGGAATAGCCAGAAGAATACGTCCTCAAATCGAGGAGAAACTATTACAAGAAATTTCTGAGGAGGCGGTGGCTATGGCGCTACGCCGAATCAAAACAAAATTAAAGCCACCGGTTTCCTGCGAAGAAATATTAAAGGATTCAAATAATCTGGCCGTGCGCTCAAATCTGGTCGAATTTATGTTTCCCAATTCTCCTGATATTATAAACATCCATCAAGAAATTTTAAAAAAGATAGAAAACAAGAAAGATGCGTTCTTTAATATATCGATAGGATTATTTGAATCAATTATTGTCGTTAATAATGAACTAGAAAAAGATGTAGAACAAATCTTAAGAGATCAAAAAGAAATCAGAAAGGTCAAGGATTTATCATCCATCACCATCAAATTATCAAAAAAAATGACCCTGACTACTCCTGGCGTGTATTATTTAGTCTTAAAAGCATTGGCCTGGAATGGAATCAGTGTTATCGAGATTACATCAATTGGCTGGGAACTAAATATGCTTTTCTTAAATAAAGAAGTAGACCAAGCGTTTTCGGTCATTAAAACTTTGTTGTCATAAACAAAAAAGCAAGGCCGACATACCTTACTTTAAAACTTTCTAGTTTAATAATTTACCACCCAAACAATTTCCCAATTTCTTCCGCGCTTTGCCTTTTACGAGCCAATTTGGTTTCCCCGTTTTGACAAACCACCATAGCTGGTTTGGACAACAAACAATGGTTATTACTCAACGAACTTTGATAAGCGCCGGTATCAAAAACGGCTACGTAAACATCTAAAACTTCCTCGCTAAATTTAGGCAACATAGTATAACTCCCGCTCGCGGTATAGCGATCGTCAGCATCGCAAGTTGAACCAGCCAGCCAGACTTTTTGGAGCCGCTTGCCATTCAAATGATTGGCCGGAATAATATGCCACTTTTGACGGCGCACCGACCAGGTATCTGTTAAATGCGTGATAAAACTGCCGTCCATAAAATACCACTTGTGGCCCGCTTTATTGACAACACTTTTTTCTGCCAACACTTTACAGACCGTAATCTGGGCCGGGGCGGTAACATAGCTCCCCCATTCTGATACGAGATTTGGATGCTTAATACCAAGTTTATCTGATTCAATCTTTGCTGTTTTGATTAATTGGTTAACGAGGCTTTTAGTTGTATATAGTTTGCGTTTTTTTTCAAAAGGGACGCCTAAGCCTCCACCAAAATTGATTGTGTCAAGGTTTGGATTGTTTGCTTTAAGCTTGGCGTACAAGCTGATTGCCCGCTTAAACGGCTTTATGAAACCCTGAATTTTTTCTATCTGGGTTGAAATATGATAGTGTAAAATCGATAAATTTCTAATTTTGCCGAGTCTCAGCAACTCCTCTTCAGAAAAACCAAAATGATTAAACTTTTTGTCAAAATGCGCGTCAATTTTAATATCCAAATTGACTCTAACGCCAACGTCCCCCTGAAACTTTTTAAGCCGGGTTAATTCTTCATGATTTTCGATTATTGGAACCACGATCAGGCCCTTATTTCGCAATTCTTCAATCAGCTTAATATACTGTTCGGTTTTGGGCCCATTACAAGTGACTCTGATTTTACGGTTAAATTTGTCCTGCTCAAGCATTCGTTTAACCAAGAATAATTCATTGGCGGAGGAAACTTCTATGTGTGCGCCTTCGGCAATTGCTGGCAGTACAAAATCCCGGTTCTGGTTAACCTTCATCACATAGTGGTAATAGAACTTTCCTTTATAGTTAAGAATCTTGATATAAGCATTAAACAAATCGGTCAAATCCCGTAATCTGTGCTCAAGCACATATGGAAAAAAGACCTCGGTCGGAGTGCCGTATTTTTTTATAATATCAACGATGTTATATTGGTAGTAACCCTCTTTGGCCACCAAATCGCCGTGGTCGTTGATATCAAAGTGTTGGGTGTTATACTCTTCGATACCTAACTTCCAGAACTTTCGAAAATTATTTTTCTTCTTATTCTTCTTTCTAGATTTCTTCAATTCGGTTCAAAAAATTACTTACGAAGTTATTTTAAAGCAATTTCGTACGTTGTCAAGCCTGCCCGTCGGCAGGCAGGGAGTTTTTTACATTTTTCCCTTGAACAACCGGGCGGCGCGACGCCAGAGACTGGTTTTTTTATCCTTAAATTTTTCGATCTGGTCTTTGATTTTGGGGACCAACAAATCAATCGCGGCGTAAATATCTTCGGCTTCGGATTCCGCGTGCATGGTTTTGCCCCCGATAATCAAAGTGATGTCCGATCCAAACACCAAGCCGGTCTGGTGATGCTGATCCCGCTTGAGCTCAACCTTGGCTTCCATGATATCGATAAATTTCGCCAGGCTGCCGACTTTTTCTTCCACATATTCTTTAACCGACGGAGTCAGGTCCACATGAGTTGCTTTGATTGAGATATTCATCCCGTTAGAAATAATGATTAGTGGCTTAATTATATATATTAATAATCAATGCGTAAACTATAATTTTTGCTATATCCCCGCTATGTAAAATTTCTAACGGGACTAATCTTCAACCCGAAACCGCCAAGTGGTCAAAAACAAAATTGCGACAATCCAGACGATCAACCAGAGAAAATCATAGGTTAAGCCGGCGGTCGACCCCAAGTAAATCTTACGCAGGCCGTCGGCCAAAAACGTAATCGGCAGGTATTTGGCTATGACCTGCAAATAACCGGGTAATAAATCAATCGGATAGAACACACTGCCTAAAAAGGTAAACGGTAGGCCCAGAGCGGTTGTTATGGGAGCGGCGGCATCGTAACTTCTGGCAAAGGTGGAAATCAGCAGGCCGATCGGCAAAAAAGCGAATCCGCCCAAAACCACAAAAATCGCGGCCCAAGCTAGCGAGCCCGGAATCGCCACGTGAAAAAAAATTACGCCGATTGCGGTTAAAACCAGGGCTTGCAACAACATAATCAGGCTGCGGGCCGTAAGCAGGCTCAGAATCAAGGTAAACCGGTTAAGCGGCGTAACGCTGATCTGCCGAATCACTCCGCGGTCGCGCAAATCGGTAACCCAATAAGCCAGGCTGTAAATTCCGCCTTGCATAATGGTTAAGGCGATAACGCCCGGCAACAAATATGCAGAATACTCAACCTCACCCAAAACCGCTCCCACCGGCAGAATCGACAAAGCCGAATAAATGCCGCTCGGCACGACAATCGTCCAAAATAAACCGGTGCGATTGCGCAACAGCATCAAAACATTGATTTTTACCAGTTGCCAGAATTGCATAAAGTCTTTCTCGCAACCCCGAACTTGCCTGCCCGTCCCTTTGGCGGGATTCGGGGTCTCTTGAAGAGATGCTGAAACAAGTTCAGCATTGCGCGTTATTAACTCACTAACTTTCTAGCCAACGAATCGATGTCTCCCGCTCCCATCATCAAGATAATGTCAAACTGGGCCGATTTTTGCTTAATCATTTCTCCGGCTTGGGCCAGATCCGGCGCAAACGAGGCGTTAACGCCTTGCTTACGCAATTCGTCCACCAGTTGAAACGAACTGATCCGCTCGCCGTGTTCCCTGCCCGTGACATCGAAAATTTCCGGAATAATCACTTCCTCGACTCCCAACAAGGACGAGACGAACTCACCAAATAATTTTTGCGTCCGGTTGCGATGATGCGGCTGAAATACGGTTAAAACTTTCTTGCCGGGATAAAACTCGGCCACGGCCTTGATAGTGGCTTCGACTCCGGCCGGATGATGAGCATAATCCGAAATAACAGGTTTACCGTCAAGCTTTCCAACCGCTTCGAACCGGCGCCATGTGCCGGCGAATTGTGCCAGAGTTTTCTGGATCGCGTCAATCGGCGCACCCAACTTAAGCGCAGCCAGACTGGCCGCCAGCGCGTTGGCAATGTTGAACTGGCCCGGAACCAATAATTCAAATGAACCGATCTTTTCGTCGTTTAAGTGCATATCGAAAAATTGCTTGGCATTTTCGGTTTTAACATTCAGCGCCTGCAGATCAGCGTAGTGTTTGATCCCAAATGTAAACTTATGGCAGGCCGCCGCGCGGCAGACCTCGATCGTGTTATGGTCATCGGCGTTATAAATCAAAATCCCGTCCGTAGGCAAGGATTG
>Ga0155499_17_pt2 | contig 95671 bp, 101 predicted proteins | sample RifCSPhighO2_12_FD_107157 | JGI IMG/M metagenome (GOLD analysis project Ga0155499, IMG submission 107157) | Candidatus Doudnabacteria bacterium RIFCSPHIGHO2_12_FULL_48_16 | reverse complement strand
ACTTGACTGTTAACGCCAAAGGCGCGGGTACGATCGGCATCGGCTCGGTTTCTACCGGCGCGGTGACTATCACCCCGGCGACAACCGTTACCGGCGCTTTGACTGTCAACGGCGCCACTGTTACTTTGGGCAATGCGGTGGCTGATGGTGTAATTCTTAATGGTCGCGTTTCGACCAGCTCTGCGGCTGGCGCGGCGCTGACCCTGGACAGCACTTATCTTTTCGGCGAAGGCCAGGAACTGCGATATAAAGTTACAGACTGGACCGGAGTCGGCGATTCGTTCAAAGCTATGTACGTGCGCGCGGAGAACGGCGTGGATGCTTCCACCAAGGGCGTGTATGGCATGGAAGTTTATGCCACGGCCAATGACACCTTTGATACAGGCAACCTGCAGGGCATCCTTTCCTACGCTTACCTCAAGGGAACTGGAGCCAAAACCGTTGGTCCGGCTTATGGTATTCACGGCGAGCTTTCTTTTGACGCTAGCCAAAGCACCCAGACTATCACCACCGAAGCCTCTGCCGGATTCTTCCGAATTACCGGCGGTGTGGCTGACACATTCACCAAGCTGCATGGCGTGATTATTCGCGCTGGCGACATGGATGGACAAAGCCGCACTTACGGCAATGCTATCTTGGTGGAAGACGGTCCGGAATCCGGAGCAATTACCTGGACCCGCGGACTTAAGCTTAACGCTGCTTCAACCGCTGATATTGAACTTCAAAATGCTGCGACCATTACAAACTCGGCCGCAGGCAAGATCGTTCTTGGCGGCTTGAGTAGCACACAAACTTCTGGTGATTTGATTGGACTTAGTTTATCGCCTAGTCAGGGAGCAGACACTACTGGAGAAGTATTCGGCGCTCAAATCAAGCCTCGTGTCGCAGCTGGTTTTAATGCTGCCACGGTGAATGGTCTTGGTATTGACTCTGAAGTGAAGAGTGGGGACGGCGTATTGTCCAGCGATTTGCGTGGTATTAACTTGTATATGGGAGCTACTGGTACCGGAACAATCGGTGGCAACATCGTCGGTCTGCGCGCACGCTTGGAGAGCGCTATCAACCCTACTGGTCACGCGGTCTTATTATTGCCGGTTGACAACGAGGGCGCTCAAGACTGGGATGGCCTTATTAAATTCGATGCCGCTCTTGGCACACACGGCATGACGACCAATTCAGACAAGACAGGTAATGCTAAATCAGGCACAATCAAAGTTATTGGTAACGATGGGACCGTCTATCATATCCAGCTTTACGCTGACTAAGCTTAACTAATCCTTAACCCCGTTAGAGGTAATCTCTCTAACGAGAGATGCCGCAACCGAATGGTTGCGGACCTCTAACGGGGTAAATAATTAACAATTATGCCTCATGAAAAATACACTTAGGGCAAAACTGATTGCAGTTGCGTCGGTGTTGGGATTGGGCATAAGCTTAGCACTTAGTTCAATCGCTTACGCGGCGGACTTGACTTACAGCGCAGATACGACTGTCAGTCTGTCTTCACCGGCTATCGATTACACAATCAAATCAAATTCCAAAGCGACTTCAGTTTTGGTTAATCTCCATAATCTGACTGTGACTCTACCGACCAACAGTTCGTTTACGATTACGTCCGCGACCCGGGATGTCACCACCACCGGCCAGACAGTCAACGCGGCCGTAAATACCACCTGTAGCTCATCCAATGTCGCCACCGTGACGGTAAGTTCTACCAGTGTTGTGGAAACTGTAGTCTTTACCCCGACTGCCAGCGCTTGTGTTTATAGTTCTGGCGGCGGCGGCGGCGGTGGTGGTGGTGGGGGAGCAGCAGCAACAACCACCCCAGCGTCCTCAACACCCACAACCACCAACGGCACGGTGAACTCGACTCCGGAAGCTGGAGGCAACACGAGTTTCACTCCTTCTGACTCAGCCACTCCGGCAATTAATGTTTCTCTGCCTGTGGGCGCTGTTTCTTCGGTCACCACAGTGAGCGTGACTAACACCAGCTTAAGCAGTGCCAATATCGTGGTCGGCGTATCAAGCGCTGGCGGCACGAGCATTATTGGCTCACCTTATCAAATCAGCGCGACTTCGGGTTCGGGAAGTGTTACCAACTTTAATTCGGCTGTAACTTTGACCTTCACTTATACGGACGGGCAATTGCCAGCAGGGGCGAATGCGGCTGATCTGGTCGTGATGTATTTCAACACCGCGACCAATGCATGGGTTGTCTTGCCCACGACAGTCAATGCTTCAACCCACACAATTACCACTTCGACTACGCACTTTACGGTGTTTGCAGTCGTGGTTAAGCCAGGCGGCTCTGGCACAGTCGGCGCCCACTCCAACGGCACCTTGGTCTTGGACGGCTCAACTGTTTATCTCATCCAAAACGGCCAGCGCGCAGGCTTTAGGAATGCCAATGAGTATGCCTCGCATGGCTATAAGTTCGGTCAAACGGTTGCCGCCAATGCCTCCGACAAGGCGTTGCCTGAGGGAGCGATTGTCAAAGCGTTAGAAGGGACTCTGGTCCTTGACAGCGCTGATAACAAGACTGTCTATATGGTTGGCACGGGTGCGACTAAGCGCGGCTTTACTTCATCTGACGTGTTTGAAGCCTTAGGTTACACTTTCACCGGCCTGCTTAAGATTAATCTTTCCGATTATCTTTCCGGCAGCCCGATTGGCGATGCCAATCTGGCTCATCCAGACGGCGCATTGGTCAAAGACGGCGCCACCATCTGGTGGATTCGCGGCACCCAAAAGATCGGGTTTGAATCCATGGCTGTTTACAACACCTATGGCTTCAGCTTGAGCAAAGTCGTGCCGGCTAACGCCGCCGACAAAGCTTTGCCGGAAGGCGCGATCGTGAAATTCCGCGACGGCACCTTGGTCAATGACGGGGGGACTTACTACCTTGTCTCTGATGGCAAGAAGCTAAGCTTCGCCTCGGCTACTGACTTAACCGCGAAAGGCTATAAGACATCAAATACGATTTCTGTGTCATTGTCTGCCTACACCTCTGGCGGCTCAGTACAATAAAAATTTTTAATTGACCTAATTGGTCTAATTTTTAAAACGCTTCAGCAACCAGCCTGCCTACCGGCAGGCAGGCTGGGGCGTTTTTGGTTGTTCCGATCCTTCAAGGTCGAACCTTGAAGTAAAATATCCACAGTTTTGACATAAGAATTGTATTGTATTACAGTTTAGGTACAAAAGCCTTGGGCTTTTAAGAAAGCAAAAACAATTAAATCAAAGGTGAAAAACAAAATTTCGCAGGGATTGTTAGGGTTTTTCCAAACTGGAAGTCCAACTGCCGTTGTTTTGTTCGACACTCATAATCAAGCAAGGACGCATCTGACTTAGGTCGAACACAGACGCGTCTTTGTTTTTGTCCCGCCGATTGGCGGGATCCCGCCTGCATTAAATTATTAAATTGCAGTGGCGGGAAAAGGAACCATAAACATGAAAACAACTATGAGAAAATTCATCGCATATATTCTGACCGCCTCGACCTTGGTCTGGGCCGGCAGTTTTGGTCTTTTTGTTGAGCAAGCCGCAGCCGCCGACATCGGCACCTCGGCCTTGGTCAACACATTTATATTAAACGGGGCCACAGTCAAGGCTTCAAGCAGCCCGACCGCACTTTTGGGACTTAATTTGGCTCATGGCACGGCCAGAACTTTAAGTTCAGTCCGAGCGACGGTAGCTGGCCCTTTTCCATTTATTCCTGGAATTGATTTGGGAACCCTGGCCACTGACGCCACTTCTCCCATCGCGCTTTATGCGGACGGCGGAGTAGCTGGCGGTGACGGAGTATTTGTGGATGGGGCCAATGGCGACGCTTTGGTTACATTGGGCAGCGCGCCTACTTTTGTGGCGGACAGGAACTCGTCCCTGACTCCCGCTTCCACCGGATCTTACACTATCAATGGAACGGCAAATACAACCACTCCGGCTTTGGCAGTGGGCGATGTCGTGTTTAGGCAAAGCGGGGCAACCGCCGGCACTTGGGGTGTCGTAACAACAGCTCTCTCCGCTTCCGCATTATCAATTAACGGTAGTGCTGTTGCTAACGGAACTTATGTTATCAGTAAATTAGCCAACTCCACGGCCTCGTTTGTGGTTAATGCCACAGACGCCATCACTCCATCCGGCGCTTACACCACTCCCGCGGCTGGCGATATCGTGCAATATCAAACTGGATCTAGCGCCTCGATTTGGGGAGTTGTTACCAATGACACGCTGACGTCCGGCACTTTTGCGATCAATGGCAGCGCGCTCGCAGGAGCGACTTACAGGATCAGCAAAATTACTGGCAACACCCCAACTTCGGCCACGACTGATGGATCTTCAGCCTTAACACTCAATTTAGCTGTTGGAGATTTGGTTTTGGCGCGCGTGACAGCCGGCGGCAGTAATTTGACCTCTTGGGCTTGGCACATTGTTACCACTGCCGAAAATATCAGCGGAGCGACTCCCAATGCCCTGCGCTTGGATGGCTTTGCCACCGCGCCGACCTTCACGGCTTCTTCCCGCGTTGCCAAGATTGGTGCCAACAATTCGGCTACTTCCAGCACCAATGGAGCCACTTACGCCACTGGCGATATCTTTTTTGCCAATCCGGTGTTAAACGCTGCTCCAGTAACAGGTTATGATTTCCATATCGTTACCACCGGTGTTGCTGGTGGGCCAGCGATTGCGACTTTTCGCCTGGATGGCGCCAGTGGAGCCCCATACTTACCTTATTCGGTAACCTTAACTCCTGCGTCCGCTCCCAGCATTCCGGCTGACGACAGCACTGGCGGTAATGTCGGGTCTGACTTCTATATCGTGGTGAGAACCGCATCGGGTGCCAACAATGGGTATCAATTTAATGTCAGCGTTTACAACAATGCCGACGTTACCATTTCTAACAGCGACACGGTTAGTCTTGCAAGTCTGCCGACCAAAACACCGACCATTACGATAGACACCGTTGCGCCGACTGTTGATTCCAACTCAACCGGCCCGGCCAATAATTCCACTGGCGTGCCTATTTCCGCTTTCCCCCACGTGGGTTTTTCCGAACAGCTCGATCAATCCACGATCAATCCGACTAATGTCACTTTTTGCAGTGTCAGCGCCTGCCCCGGCGGCACGGCCGTGGCTTCCAGCATCCGGTCGTTCCCTAACGGCTTTGACGTGGTTGTTTCCGCGCCTCCGACATTTGCCGCCAGTTCCAGATTTGGCAAAGTTGCAAACACCACTACCGCGTTTTATCAGATGATGGGCTCAGGCACGATCACTCCCCAGCCGCCTTCCGGCTATTCCGCTCCGGTTGCCGGTGATATAGTCATTACCCAACGCGAAACTTTCCCGCCCGAAGTAGGACTGATCACCAACGCGACTTTGACAGCGGGAACATTCGCGGTCAATGGCTTTCCGGCATTCGGCGGCATGCAAATTACAGAATTTGGCAGCGCGCCAAACGCGACCGGTTTGGTCACCACCACCACCGCATTGACGGCCGGCGACATTGTCGTGGTCAATACCACTGCCAATCCCACAGACGTCCGCTATAACTGGCATATTGTTACAACTGGCGCTGCGGTTAATGATGCGGCGCTGCGCCTGGATGGCGCCACCGGCGGGCAGCCTACCTTTGTTTCCGGCTCCCGATTCTCCAAAATCACTCCCACAGAAACAATCGCTGACAACGGCGGCACTGGCGGCAATGTGCTGGCTGTTGATCAAGGTGACCTCGTCTTTATCAAAGTTGGTTCTTCCTACGGCTGGCATTTGGTCACTACGGCTGGCAACCTTTCCTCCGATTCAGGGGAAAACACCGCATTTATAGACGGGGGTGCTGCCGATCCGGCGATTGTTGCCAGTTCTCAAATGAGTGAGCTAGACACAGGAGCTCAAGGCGCTGTGACCGCTTCCACTGCCTTGTCCATGGGTGACATTCTCATGGCTCACACCACAGCCAATGCATCAAATGGCGGCGCTTATAACTTCCATATAGTTTCTGGCGCTGATACTATTGCCAATGCCGGCGGAGCCCTCCGTTTTGACAACTTCCCAGGTTCCCTGGTTCCGTCCACGACTTATGTGCTGACTACAACTACCGGCGTGAAAGACAGTGCAGGCAATGCGCTGGCTGCCAATAATACTTTGACATTTACTACCGGCGCCACAGGCGGCACGAACACGACACCGCCACAGGTGCAGTCCAGCCAGCCGAGTTCCGGCTCGCAAAACCATCCCACAGGCGCGCCCATCAAGCTGACGTTCAGCGTGGATATGATCGCCACTGGCGGCGGCTCAATCATTGACGCGGCCAACATTGCTTTGTCAACGGCTGTTAACGGGCAACCTGGCACGGCGGTAACCACAACCAAAACTTATGATTCCCCTTCCAAGACCGTAACCCTCACTCCAGGCGCGGCTCTCACCGCCTCTACCGATTATGTAGTCAAGATCAACGCTACCGCAACGAGCACGACCGGTACCGCCATTAACGGTGGCCAGCAACCGTATTTCCTCTTCTTTAGGACCAGTTCCGGAGCTGATTCCACCGCGCCAACCGTGCTTGGAGTGAGCCCGGCCAACGCCTCAACCGGCGTATCTTTAGGCGCTGTGATCACTGCCGGATTTTCGGAAGACATGGATCCAGCCACCATCATTACCGGTCGCGTGAAATTGGCCTTGACTTCTGATCTTGCGGCCACAGTCACCGGCAATGTTACGTATAATGGGCAAAGCCGTAGCGCTTCGTTCGTGCCATCTACCGTCTTGACTGCCAACACCAGCTACACCTTTACCATTGTGTCGGGCGCTTCAGGTGTCAAGGATTTGTCTGCCAATCAGCTGGCGGCCAATTACACTTCTACCTTTACCACCACAGCCACAGCCGACACCACTAAGCCGTTCATCAGCTTCAGCAATGCTGACAACTTTAGTGTCGCCGTAACATTCAACGAGACCATGAAATCCGGCGGCGGGCCCAATGCGGCTGACAACATTGCCAATTACACTTTGGAAAGCCCGACTGGCTCGACCATTGGTTTGGGCGGCAAGACCGTGACTTATGAAGCCGGCACCAAAACCGCGCGCATCACCGGTTTGTCTTTGCAAAACGGCAATACTTATAAAATCACGGCCGCAACTGTTATGCAGGATTTAAGCAGCAACGTCGTGGAAACTACCGGCGAACCGGCGGGCAACACTTCGTTCGGCATAGTGCAGGATTCTTCTTCCACGGGCGGGCAAATAGGCCCAGGCACCGGCACCATTGATCCTGGCATGCAGGGCATGAACCCGACCCGCGTTACTCCCATGGCCAGGTCAGCCGGCGCCACTTCCACATATCACATTGAATTTTTGGCCTCGACTGCCATTCCATCCACAGGGCAGATTGTCTTAACATTTCCAGCTGGCTTTACCTTAAGCGGCGCTGCGGCGGTTGCCGTAGCCAACAGCTTCTGCAACGCGGACCTTAACGGGCCGGGAACTGGCGCGCCAACCATCGGCTCTGTTGCCGCGGACAATGATTCAGGCACTGTGACTATCACCACAGCCACGGCCGCCACCGGAACCAACTCCTTCTTATGCATGGACATTTCCGGCATTGTCAACTCCACGGTGCCGAGCAGTTCAGGCTATACTGTCAGTCTGCAGACCAGAGATACAGGAGCCAATAACCGCGCGACCTTACAAACTTTAACCGCCTCGCCTTTCTTCCTGGGTTCAACCGGTTCCAGCACCTTGACTGTCCATGTGTTTAAAGATGCCAACTCGGACAATATCAAAGACAGCGGCGAGGGAGTTGCCAGCGCTACCGTGTATCTGTTCAGCCCGGCTTCAGGCGGCGCTGAAGCTACCACCACGACTGGCGCATCAGGCGGGGTTGCGACCTTTGCCAACTTGGCCAATGGCGAATATATGGTCGGGATCAAGCCGACTGCGGCGATTGATGTGGCGTTTAATTCCATGCCTCAGCCAATTACGATTTCTGGCGATGCCACCAAAAAGTTTGCCTTAAGCAACGCCGCGGCCATTACTATCAGTGGCACAGTCACAGGCACCAACGGCACCAGCGTGGACGTGTTTGCCAGTTCACCAAATGGGTTTGCCAAAACGACTATAACCCTAACTGGCAGCGCTGTTGCCTACAGTTTGCCGGTCAGTCCCAACTCAAGCTATAACGTGGGCGTGGGGCCGTCCATTCCGGAATCATTCTTCACTCCTGGCTCCGCTCCGCCTCCACCGCCTGACTTTAGTTTTATGCCTCCGCCTAATCTGCAAGTCGCGGTACTGTCGGCAAGCGTGACCGGACAGAATTTCGTTCTCACGACCACAGACAAAACCATTACCGGCACTGTGAATGATTCGACTGGAACTGGCATTTCCAACGCCGGCGTCTTCTGCCGCCCTGTGGCTTCTTCGACCACTGGAACCGCTTCCGGCTTCGGCACTGGCGGCATGACCAACACTTCAGGCGCCTTCACCATCAAAGTCACGGCCGGAGTTTACACTTGCGGCGTGTTTAAGCCAGGCATGCCTCCGGCATCAGATAAACAAGTAACTGTACCCACAACGGGAACCAACAGTCCGGCTTCCCTGGCTTTCGTGCTTGACGCTTCCACCACCCTGACAATCACAGGCACGATCAAAGATGATTCCGGCAATGCCATTCCTTACGCTGGAGTTGGTGGGCGCAAGGTGGTTTCCACTTCCAACACCGCGGCCATCGGCGGGGACAGCGGCAACTTTGCCGGCGGCCCCACGGATTCGAACGGCGCTTACACGCTCTATGTCACAGCTGGCACTTGGATTGTCGAAGCGTTTGCCCCGGGCTTTGGCAAATTAGGTAGCAAGACAGTCACAGTCACCACCAGCAGCCTCACGGGACAAGATTTCTCGGCTCAGACTCTAAGCATTGGAACCATTACGGGAACCGTGACCAGGGCCGGCACAACTGTGCAGGGCGTTATGGTCAGAGCCAGCGGGTCTGCGGGTGAAAATATGGCCAATACTGATTCAGCAGGCGCTTATACTCTGAAAGTCCCGGCCGGAACTTACACTGTAACTTGTTTCTTTCCAGGCAATGGCGAAAGTACTCCCATTACCAATGTCGCCGTGGTTGTGAATACCACAACTTCCGCGCAGAATTGCACTATGGCAGCGCCTATTACCATTACAATTAATATCACGAATGGCACTAACACTCCGATCACGGGCGCCGGCGTAGATGTAAGAGATGATTCCGGACGCGGCAATTTCACGAACATCAGCACGACATCCGGCGGAATCTCCACTTACACTCTTACCGTGCCGCCGGGAACTTACACGGTTCGGGCAGGACATCCGGCTTATGGAAAAATCGGAGAAAGAACAGGTGTTAACGCCACCTCAAGCTTGACGTTTAATGTGGAAGCCGGACAACTCTTTGCGGTAACAGGGACTGTAACTGGAAACGGAACTGCCTTAAGCGGTGCTTGGGCATCGCTTACCGGACGCCCCACAGGCTCGGTGGCCCGCGTGTTCTTGGGCGGCCAGACTGATTCTACTGGAGCATTTTCCGTAAGCGTCCCTGCCGGCAGCTACACGATGCGCGTGGACAAGCCGGGGTATAAGTCTCCAGCGGAAACGACTGTAACGGTTGGTACTGCCGCGGTAAGCGCGGGTACTATAGCCATGACAACAGCAGCCAGAACCATTGGCGGAACTGTTTTTCTCTCCGGGGTTGGAGCCTCCAACGCGTTCGTTGATGCCTCGGATGGCGCGGGAGGCTACGCGGTTGCCCAGACTAATGCCGCAGGTGTTTACTCCTTGGCCGTGGATAACGGTTCATGGAATATCACGGCTCGTGGTAAAGGCTACCAAGGCGGCCCGTTGACCGTCGTGGTTGCTGGCGTTAACCTGACCGGCCAGGACATTACTTTGACCGCCATCAGCGGCTTTACGGTCAAACCCGAAAAACCCGAAACAGTGACTCCGACATCAGGCGGATTTTTGACCAACACTGATATCGGCCCCAATTTCCAGGTCAGCATTCCGGCAAACGCTTTGGGCACTGGTTCGAATGCCGCCACTGTCACAACCACCAGCAATACCAGTATGCCGAATCCGCCGACAGGAACTATCATGAACAAAAGCGCCGTGACCATTTCTGCGGTTGATTCTTCCGGCAGTCCGATCAAGAATTTAAACGATGACATAGTTATCGAAATCCCATATGAGCCGGGCGATTTGCCGGCGGGTACCGACGAATCATCCTTGGTGTTGGGTGTTTATAACGACGCTACGCAATCCTACGACACATTATCAACCACCGTGGATACGGTTAACAACATCTTGATTGCAACAGTTTCCCACTTATCTGACTTTGCTCCTTTGATTCCAGACTCTGGTTCTAGCGATTCTGGTTCAGGCTCAGGTGGCGGTGGTTCAGGCGGTGGTGGAGGCGGAAGTTCTACCCCAGCTCCAGTCGCAGTTGCGCCGACCCCAACCACTCCAACAGACACGACCAGCCCAAGTACAACCAGTGGCCGAGGGTCTCATCCCAATGGCACCTTGATCAACGATAACGGCACGTTTTATCTGATCAAAAACGGCAAGCGGGTTGGGTTCCGTAACGCGAATGAGTATAAGTCGCATGGCTACACCTTTGGCCAAGCCGTGGCGGCCAATGCCCAAGATAAAGCCATGCCGCAAGCTGAATTCGTCCAAAAAGCCCTGGAAGGCACCTTGGTGCTGGATGCCGCGGATGGTAAAACTGTCTACATGGTCGGCAGTAGCGGAACCAAGCGCGGCTTTACCTCTATGGCGGTTCTAAGAGGTCTTGGTTATAATCTCTCCGGCTTACCCAAGATTAATTTGTCGGATTATTTAACAGGCAATCCGATTGGCACTAGCACCGAAGTTCATCCGGATGGCGCTCTGGTCAAAGAAGGCCAGACCATCTGGTGGATTCGAGATGGCAAAAAAACAGGCTTTGAATCCATGAATGTGTTTAATACTTATGGCTTCAAACTTGGGGATGTCGCTCGAGCGAATGCGGCAGATATTGCCCTGACCGAAGGCGCGATCGTGAAATTCCGCGATGGCACCTTAGTTAATGACGGGGGAACTTACTACCTCGTCTCTGACGGCAAAAAATTAAGCTTTTCCTCGACCACGGACCTAACCACCAGAGGTTATAAGACATCGAATGCGATTAGCGCTTCGTTGGCCGCGTATACTGGTAACGGAAGCGTGGAGTAATAATCACGCAACATGTAACAAGAAACACCTCGGCCATCGGCCGAGGTGTTTTGGTTTACAATTTTATTTTTAAGCCCAATTATGCTATAATAAATAGGTAATTACGCTTAACGAAGTCAGAAATCAAAAAGAATTTGAAATAAATAACAATGGACAATATTTAATTTTGTAGCCTAAAACGAAATGCTGAACTGGTTTCAGCATCCCAAAACGAGATCCTGAAATAAATTTAGGATTGCGAAGCGCTTAGTTTTATTTTTGACTTCTGATTTTTGACCTTTGATTTATTTTTTATGCCCGCTAACTCCGAACAACTTACCCAAACCCAATCCGTCGACTTGATGAATGTCGGCTTGATTCCCAAGGAAGTGTTGCTTTTGGTCCCGGAACCGATTGCCCGGCGCCACAAAGTTATCGCTTTTGGCAAGGATAGCAACAGCTTAAGTCTGGGTATGGTCGACCCGAATGATTTGGAAACTCTGGAAGCGATCAAAAAGAAAACCGACCTGATCGTCACGCCGTTTTTGATCAGCCCGGATTCCCTGGAACATGGCCTCAAGCAATACCACAACAGCCTGGAAGCGGAATTTGCCAAAATCGTTTCCAAGCAGGAAAAAGCCGGGCTGCCCGATTCCGCCAGTATTTCGGATAAGCTCAAGGAAATGGCGGCCGAAATTCCGGTCGTCCGGGTGGTGGATACGCTTTTGGAATATGCCATCTTTGAAAAAGCGTCGGACATTCATATTGAACCGCAGGAAAACGAAGTCATTGTGCGCTACCGGATTGACGGGATGCTGCATGACGTCATGACCCTGCCGAAAGTCATCCAGCCGGCCCTGATTGCCCGCATCAAAGTTATTAGCAGCCTCAAGATTGACGAACACCGCCTGCCGCAGGATGGCCGGTTCAAGGTGGAAAAAGACGATTACAATATTTCGTTCCGCGTTTCCACCATTCCGGTGTTTGACGGCGAAAAAGTTGTTCTGCGTCTGTTGGATGAATCAGCCAAAGCCATGACCCTCGAGGAGCTGGGATTTATTCACCGCAATTACGAAGTGATTATCCGCAACGTCAAAAAGCCCCACGGCGCGATTCTGGTCACCGGCCCGACCGGCAGCGGCAAATCCACCACGCTCTATACGATTCTATCTTTGCTCAACACCAAGGGGGTCAATATTGCCACCATCGAAGATCCGATTGAATACCGCATCGAAGGGATTAACCAGACCCAAGTCAACCCCAAAATCGGCCTGACTTTCGCCATGGGGTTGCGCGCGCTCCTGCGGCAGGATCCTAACATCATGATGATCGGGGAAATCCGTGATTCCGAAACCGCGGAGGAGGCCGTGCACGCCGCTCTGACCGGCCACGTGGTTCTGTCCACGCTTCATACCAACAACGCGGCTGGGGCTCTGCCGCGCCTGCTCGATATCGGCGTCGAGCCTTATTTAATCGCCTCCACGGTCAACGTCGTAGTCGGCCAGCGCCTGACCCGCCAGATCTGCGAGGATTGCCGGATCGATTACAGGATTGATGGTGAGATGGAAGCCAGCCTGAAAAAAGATTTTGACATTCCGGCGCTGCTTACAATTATGAAGCGGGAAAAATTCATCGAGCCGCAGATACGGAGCCTGGCCGAACTGACTTTTCACAAAGGCCAGGGCTGCGACCGTTGCGGCCACAGCGGGTATCGCATGCGCAAAGGAATTTTTGAAGTCCTGGAAGTGAGCACCACCATTCAGGATCTGATCCTCAAGCGTGCGCCGACCAGCCAGATTGAACAAAAGGCGGTGGACGAGGGCATGGTGCTGATGTGGCAGGATGGATTTATCAAATGCCTGCAGGGCAAAACCACCATCGAAGAAGTAATCCGGGTTAGCAGAGAGTAAATTCAATGCCTGAATTCAACTATATTGCCCGAACCAAAGCTGGCCTGGTCCAAAAGGATACTTTCACCGCGGCCAATGAAGCCGGCGTGGTTGAGTATTTGCACGGACAGGGGCTGGTGCCGGTTCGCATCCGACCCGTTCGCGCCGGTTTGTCGGTCCGGGGCTTACTGGATTCCTTGCGCCGGGTCAGCCTGCTCGACAAAATTACCTTTATGAAAAACCTGGGGGTAATGATCAAGGCCGGGCTGCCCGTGTCGCGCTGCCTGAGGATTCTCTCGACTCAGACGCCCAACCCGCGGTTTCGTCAAATTATCGGCGACATTGGTCGGATGGTGGAGAACGGGACTTCGTTGGCCGACAGCATGACCAAACATCCATCCGTTTTTTCCCCAATTTTCGTCAATATGGTCCGGGTCGGAGAAGCCTCCGGCAATTTGGAACAGGATCTGCGATACCTGGCCGAGCAAATGCAGCGGGACTATGATTTGTTGTCCAAAGCCCGCGGCGCTCTGACCTATCCGATCATTGTCATGTTCGCCTTGGCCGCGGTCGGATTTTTGATGTTTACGTTTGTCCTGCCCAAATTGACCTCCACTTTTAAGGATCTGAATGTCGAATTGCCGTTTATGACCCGGGTCGTCATCGGCCTGGTCGATGTGTTTGCCAATTATGGTCTGTGGATTTTGGCCGCAGTGATCCTGCTCGGGATCGGATTCGTTTATTGGCGCACGACCACAGCCGGCAAGCGGATTCTGCATAAAATCGTGTTGTATTTGCCAGTGGTGTCCGGGATTGTTATCAAACTGAACCTGGCCCGGTTTACCCGGGTGTTTGCCTCTTTGATCAAATCCGGCATGCCGATTGTGGAGTCGTTGGAAGTTTCCTCGCACGTGGTCGGGAATATTTATTACCAGCAAACCATTTCGGAATCGGCTGACAAAGTGAAAATTGGCAGCCCGCTGTCCGCGACGTTCAAAAAGCAGCCGCGGCTGTTTTCGAATCTGGTGGTCCAGATGATGGAAGTGGGGGAAGAATCGGGCACCACTGATGCCGTGCTGACCGAAGTGGCGGATTTTTACGAGGCCGAGGTCGATCAGACCATGAAAAATCTTTCCTCGATCCTCGAGCCGGTCATTATGATCGTGATCGGGATTGTGGTCGGATTTTTGGCCGTGGCTTTGATTACCCCGATTTACAACATTACGCAGAACATAAATTGAAAATCAAAAAGACAAACCGGGAGTCAGGCATTTCACTGATCGAAGTCGTCATCAGCATGTTTATCCTGGTGACCTTGCTGGCCTTTTACACCTCAGCGCTCAATACCGTGGCTCAGAGCCGCAAACAGCGATATGAGGACCTGGCTTACCGCGTGGCGAATAAGCAAATGGAAAGTTTGCGCGCGACCACCTATGTGTCTTTGCCGCCATCAGGGGCAGTTTCCGATTCCATGCTCAACCAGATTCCCTCGGGCGCGGGCAGTTTTACCGTCGCGGATTATGCCGGCTACACCGGAATTAAGGAAATCACCGTCACCGTTACCTGGACGGACGGTATCGCCAAACAGCTGCAGTTAAAAACTTTGGCCGGGAACGGGGGAATTAACCCTTAGCGGAATTGTCAATGTCAAATTATAAATTACAAATTACCAAACGCGGGTTTACCCTGATCGAAACCATCATCGTGATCGCGCTGGTGGCGGTGGCCGGGGTGATCCTGAGCGATCTGTTTATCGGCCAGAATCGGCTGTATCGGAGCGAAACGGCGGAACTTAATGTTACGGCGGATGCCCGGGCGGCTCTGGATGACGTTGATAATTATTTGCGGCAGGCTAACCGCGCTGTAGCTAGTCACTCCACATATTCCGCCGGACCGCAGATACTGATTTTGCAAATTCAGTCGGTGGATGGCAGCGGCCGTTTGGTTGCCGGAACCTTTGATTATGCAGTCTATTATTTGTCGGCCAGTGACTTGTGGCGGCAAGTTTTTCCCGACGCCGCGAGCAGCCGTCCGGCAGCGGCCAAAAAACTGGCCAACCACATCAACGGTTTGGTTTTCACTTACAACAACCCAGATTACAGCCTGGTGACGGAGGTACAGACGGATTTGACCATACAGGAAAGTGCCGGCGCCCAGACCCGGTCAATCACCGCGTCATCGAAGGCTAAATTAAGAAACTACTAGAGAAATGAAAAATTATAAATTAAAAATTATAAATTCTCAGCACGGTCAGATTTTGCTCCTGGTCCTCGTCTTTATGGCGGTCGTAACCAGTATTGTGGTTTCGCTGATGGGTTACGCCGGGCTTCAAATTCGGGCGCACCGGCAGTCGGTGGCGCGCGGCCAGGGAATCAATATTGCGGAAGCCGCGGTTGAACTGGCGGTTTGGAAACTCAACAATCAAGCCAACTACAGCGGTGAAGCGAACACTCCCTATGCCAACGGGGTTTATAACATTGTGATCACCCCCCTGTCTGCCACGTCCAAATTGATTAAAATTGATTCATACACGCCGAATGCCACAAGCCCCACCGCTCATCGGACCGTCCAAGTGACCGTGACCATCGGCAATGCCAATGTTGCGTTTAATTACGGGGTGCAGGCTGGTAACGGCGGCTTGAGCATGGATAATAATTCCACGGTGGTCGGCAACATATATTCCAACGGTAATATTATCGGATCAAACGGTGCGCGGATCACCGGCACCGCGATTGTCGCTGGCGCCACTGGAAAAATTGACAATATTCGGGTGGACACGAATGCCATTGGACATTTCTTGGAAGATATTGAAGTTGGTGGGAACGCGACCAGCGCGAGCTTACTGCGCGGGGATGTTGACGGAGATGTTGTGAGCGATACTATTTCGAGCTGTTCGATTGATGGCAATGCGACCTTTGATAGCAAAACCTCTTGCAGCATTGATGGAACCCAAACCACGCCTAACCCGGATAATTTTCAAGATCCGGAAGTCATGCCATTCCCGATTAGTGATGAACAGATAGACGCCTGGGAAAGCGAAGCCGAGGCTGGCGGGGTAATTAGCAGTTACAGTTTGAGCAATGGCGCTTCGGCCTCGCTTGGTCCTAAAAAAATCAACGGCAATTTAACCTTGAGTAATAACGTGACTCTAACTTTGACCGGTACGATTTGGGTCACCGGCTCGATTACATTGAGCAACGGCTCGATAATTAAATTAGCATCCAGTTACGGCAATCTTAGCGGAGTTCTTTTGGCCGGCGTGGATGAAAGCTCTTCTGCGGGATTGATTAGCTTCAGCAATAATTCCGAGGCGCAAGGTTCCGGCACTGCCGGCAGTTATATTTTGGTTTTGTCGCAGCGCAACAACACCACCGCGAACGCCATAGCCATTTCCAACAACGCCAACTCTATGATTTTGTATGCTGCCGATGGCGTGGTCGAGGTATCCAATAACGCGGCGCTCAAAGAAATCACAGCCAATAAAATCCATTTGAGCAATGGCGCATCCGTGACTTATGAATCCGGCCTAGCTAGCCCGCTGTTTTCATCGGGACCTGGCGGCGGGTGGGAAATTCAGGATCAGTCCTGGCAACTGTTGCAGTAGATTTTATGGTATAATTAAACAAATTATGGGCATTTTTGGAAACAAAAAAATCAAAGCATTCGGCTTGGACATTTCGGACAGTTCGATCAAAGTCATGCAACTGGCCCAGACCGCGACGGGATTGGTTCCGTCGGCGTTTGCCAATGTGCCGCTGGCTGACAAAGTGATCAAGAACAGCATGATTGTTAACGAACAAAAACTGGCTGATAACATTAAGGTCGTTCTCGCCAGCGCGGGGAAAATCGAAACCAATCGCGTCGTCTGCTCGATTCCGGAAGCCAAGTCGTTTGTCCGCAATTTAAGCCTGCCGCTGATGGAAGAATCGGAAATTGACGGCGCGGTTCCTTATGAGCTGGAACAGGAAATTCCTCTGCCCATTGATCAAGTCTATCTGGACTGGCAGGTGATTAAGCGCGGCCGAGACCGCTTGGATTTGCTGGTTATGGCTTCGCCGAAAGCTTACGTGGACGCCTTAATTGAAAGTCTGAAACTGGCGCGTTTAACGCCGATTGCCATGGAATTGGAGTCGCAAGCAACGGCGAGGTCGCTGATTGCCAGTGCGGATTTGCAAAAGAATATCTTAATTGTCGATTTGGCCACCAAGCAAACCAGTTTTATTTTGGTTGAAGCGGGAGTGATCCAATACACATCAAGTGTGCCGCTGGCCGGCCGAGCACTGACTGAAAGCATTGCCCGGAGCTTTAATGTTCCCTTGGAGGCGGCTGAGAAGCTCAAACAAGGCGCCGGACTGATTGCCCAGGTTGACGGAATCAGCCTGACGCAGGCATTAACTCCGATTCTGGACGGTTTGGTTGAGGAAATCAGAAAAATTTTAAAGTTTTTTACGGACCGCGATCCGGCTCAGCCCCAGATCGACACAATTTTGTTGTGCGGCGGCACGGCCAAACTCGCCGGCCTGAGCGATTATTTGTCTTCTAAAATTAATACCGCCGATGGCGCGGGAATCGAGGTCCGTCTGGGTAACCCTTGGGCCAATACTGCGGCCAACCCGACGATCGCCCAGGTCGAAGCTCTGGGATTTACTACGGTCACCGGTCTGGCCCTACGCGGAATAACCAATGAGACGTATTAATCTTTTACCGAAAATCTGGCAGCGGGAGTTTCAACTGCATTTATTCGCCAACCAACTGCTGGCGTTTTGGCTCTGGATACTCATTACGCTGGTAGTATTTTTGATTGTCGTCATTGTTGGCCGCACCTATCTAATCAGCCAGAATCAGCAGGTTTTGGCGGCGATCGAAACCAAACGGCAGACGCTCAAGACATCCGGCAACGAAGAATTAAAACTTGAAATTCTTCGCCTTAATCAGGACATAGCCAATGTTGATAAATTGAACGCCAACCACTATTATTGGTCCCAGGCATTGACTGAGTTGGGTAATTTGTTGCCTAGCGATTTACAGATCGATTTGTTGACACTCGATCGGGCGACCGGAAAAATTGAAATCAAAGGCACGGCCGGTAACCGCGACAACATATTAAAGTTTTGGGGCGACCTTCATAAATCGGCATACTTTATGAATATTAATTTTCCGCTCTCCAACCTTAATCAGGCGACGAATGATCCGTTTACCTTTACTTTCTACATTAATCCCGAGACCGTCAAACAACCATGAGCGCTCTAAGCAAGATTGTTTCTATTGCCATTGCCGGAATCCTGATTGTTTTCGGTTTAGTGATGTTGGTCGTGCGGCCGGTGTTGGGTTCCGTCTTGGCCGCGAATCAGGAAATGAAGCAAACCCAGATGGAACTGGCAACAATTGATCAGCAGATTTTGGCTTTTCAAAGCGCCAAGAATGATATTGAGAAAGCTTCTCGGCGCACGGAAATTGCTGGCCGGATCGTGAACCAGGATAATCTCGTCGTTCCAGTGATGGAGCTCGAACAGGCCGCCGGAAAAACAGGCACTGTGGAGATTTTGGATATCAAAGATCCGGACCCAAAAAATCCCATGCCCGATACCATACCCGGCAAACAGGGGATTGCGGAAGTGCATTACCGTATCACCACATCTAATGATTATATTGGCCTGATTAATTTTTTAGGCTATTTGGAACACCTGCCGCACGGCACCGAAATAGACAAAATTGATCTTTCGCCGGAAATTAAGCAATCGGATACGGGAAAGTTTGTCCGCACCGGCAAGGTTTTGGGCGTATTTGACGGGGTATTCTTTGTTAAACAACCAGACAATGAGTAAATCCAAAGCCAATTCATTTAATCCTGGATTCTTGCTGATCGCAGCGGTTTTATTGATTGTGGCCTGGGAACTGTATTTATTGTATTCACTGCTTTACCAAAATCTTTCCTCCCAGGTTTCGGACACCATCGGCTCCGTGGTCCGGCTGGATTTGAACTCATACAATCACACTCTCCAGTTGATTGATTCCGAAAAAAACTTTGCTCCCCAGCCGGCCAATCTCCGCAACCCCAATCCGTTTAAATAGCCTGATTGGGGCTTGAAAAAAGTCCGGAAAAAGAGTAAGCTAATTTAGCCTATTTGCGGAGTGGTAGCTCAACTGGTAGAGCAGTTGCCTCTTAAGCAATTGGTTCTGGGTTCGAGTCCCAGCCACTCCACCAAATGAATCTCTCTCGAAAAAGCCGCCTCTGGGGCGGTTTATTTTTGAAAAAAAAGAGGCCCAGGCAGACGATGTGTCGTGCCTGGGGCGTGGGTAGCATGGAGGGTCAGCGTCGCGGGAGCTACTTGCTCGTGATTTTTTCCGCGATCTGGTGGGCCAGGTCGAACGGCACGTGGCGGGTGGACCAGCCTTCCCCAACGAGCACGGCGGTGATCCCCTCCGGATCCACGCTGATGACGGTGGCCGGAAGAGCCTGTCGGAACCGGCAGATGCTGGTGCCGTTGTTGTAGCCTTCCGCCAAGAACTTTGTTCCCGGCTTGAGCTGGTGCGCTGTGTCGGCGGTCACGAGGCCTCCGGGGTGTTGATCGGCGTTGGGGGTAAGTCGGCCTCGGCGAGCGTCACGACCCGTACCGTCATCCTGCACTCTGACAGGAGTAGGCCCTTGCCCAGATGCCGGAGGAATGTCGCCGGGTGGACGCGGCCTTTCTTGCGGATGATGATGGGTTGGTCGGGCGTCAGATTCGCGGCCTGTTGTTCAGTCATCAAGCCTCCTTGTAGATCCACCATAGTATAAGGTTTTTGCGCTAAATTTAAAAGCCCCCTTAGGGAGCTTGGGTCAGTTCGAGGATTAGGTCAAAATTATCTTCGGGCGCAGATTTATTTTTTTTAATCGCTTTACAATTTCTACATTTGTGGATGATGATATATTCGCCCGATTTTTGCTCCACCCCAATCGGTTTCATGAGCCCCTGGCAAATTTCGCTCCGGTCTCCTGGGTTTACATCCACATGTTTGCTAAACAAGCATTTCGGGCAATGATTGGTATAGCCGGTGCCGGTCACTTGGAATCCGCAATGCCCGCAGGTAAAATTTTCTTTCCGCCGCTGGAATAACTTCATTAATTTAGAATAGCTTGGCCTGATTGTCCGCTTTCTTTTTTTCAATTTTTTGGCTGATAATCTTATTAATGTCGGACTGGCGGATTTTCCATTGGGAGCCGATCTTAAAAGCCGGCAGTTTTCCTGATTTGCACCAGCGCCAGATGGTTTGATTGGACACGCCAAAAAATTTGGACAATTCCTCAACATTCATAATTTTGTCGCCGTTCTGCATGCCTCTAGCTTAACACCCTAAATCTTTGATTTCAAGGCTTAAAAATGCTATGATTTTTGGGCTATTTAGGCGTCCGTGGTGAAACGGATATCACAACGGTCTTCGGAACCGTTATTGGGGGTTCGATTCCCTCCGGACGCACCAGAGTAATTTTATTATGGCATCACCAGCAGAAACCAAATCCAACCTCTATTTATTTTACGGGCAGGACGATTTTAGTTTACGTCGCAAAATTGACCGGTGGAAAGAAGAATTTGCCAAAAAATATTCGTCCATGGCGATCAGTTTTTTTGACCCCACCCTTCGCGAAGGGTGGGGTGACCGGGCGGAATTGCTGGAGACGGAATTGATTCAGCGTCTGCAGGACCAGTTGGCGCCGTCGTTATTTTCATCCAAACGATTGATCATCATCCGGGATGGGTTGCCCAAAAAAGCCGATCAGGAAAAATTGATCAGCTTTTTGCTGGAACTGCCGGCTCAAGTGCCGAAAGATTTTTTTGTGATTTTCTGGCAAACGAGCCGGCCGGACGGCCGGCTCAAATTTACCAAACAGTTTATGGCCCAGGTCAACGTCACGGAATTTAATCTGCCGGCGGGCAAACAACTCGATTCCTGGCTCATGGCCATGGCCAAAACATTGAACGTCACGATTTCGCCGGCTGCGGCCGATCTGTTGGCGCGGTTTCTGGGCCGGGATTTGGCGGAAGAAAAAAAGATCGGTGGCCGCATTATCGAGCGCAAGGAAGCCTTCGACCTTTGGGAGGCTCATTCGGAACTTTCCAAACTCGCGGCTGCCTCGGATCAGATTGATCCAGCCCTGGTCCAAGCCATGATTAAGCCCAAAGTTCCGGATTCGGTCTTTGCCTTAAGCGATCATTTGGCAACTCGCCAATCGGAAAAATCCTTCGAAGCTTTGGCCAACTATTTGGATTCAACCGGCGGCGACGAGAAATCCGCTTTTATCAAAATCATCGGGCTTTTGTCGGAACAATTCCGCAGCCTGCTGCTGGTGAGCCTATTGACGGAATCGGGCCTGACTCCGGCGGCTATGGCGGAAAAATTGGGTTTTAAGCCCGGCCGGATTTTTATCCTCGCCAGCCATGCCAAACACTGGACCCCGACAACGCTTAAGCGATTGCTGGCCCAACTGCTGGCAATTGATCTCAAACTGAAATCTTCCGATCCCAACCCACGCCTCCTGGTGGATCTGTTTATCGCGCAGGCGAAATAATATTTATTTATGACAATTAACGGCTGACCACTCCATATTTTTGGTTGACCGTCTCTTCTTGCGGGCGATTTCGCACCAGCATCGTGCGGTTGGGACTGGCAGAGCCGCCTTTTTGGCCGGCCCGTTTGGCTTTTTCACGATCGTTGGCAAAATTGCCGGGATTATTGCGTTGGCCCTGAGCCTTGCCGCCTTTGCGGCCCGCTTCCGCATGCCCTTTGGAATCTCCATACCATGCCATATATTTGCTCTCCTTTTCCCGCCACGGCCTTAATATTTTAATTGTCGGCGGGATCCCGCCATAGGCGGTGACGGAATTTCAACGAAAGCGGGTAATTGGCGTTACGAAAATTATTCCAAGAGTAATAGAGCGGCCATTACTCCGATGCCAGACAGGATGGCGATAAAGGCCACCCAAATTTTGTCGCGGGTTTTATGGATTTCGGGGATTAAATCGGCTACAGAGATATAAAGAAAGGATCCGATCCCGATGGCAACAAGGATCGTGGCGATGTTTTCAGTATTTTTAAGCGTAAGCGCGATTATTACGCCGACCATGGCGGTCAGACCGGAAAGAAAGTTATAAAACAACGCCCGCCGTCGACTAAGTCCCGCATAAATCAAGACCCCGAAGTCGCCAATCTCCTGCGGAATTTCGTGGAGCACCACTGCCACCGTAGTCGCCAATCCAAGTTTCCAATCCACCAGGTAAGCCCCACCGATAATCAATCCGTCGATCATATTGTGCAGCCCATCGCCCACAAGATTGAGTAGGGCAACTGGATGGTGAGTTTGTTTGGATTCTTCTGTTTCATCATGATGGTGATGCCAATGGATTAATTTTTCAGTAAGAAAAAAAATAACAATTGTTGCCAATATTACCCATGACAGTTGCGCGGTAAATTTACCTTCTGCCGCCACTTCGGGCAGCAGGTGGATAAACACATCTCCCAACAACGCGCCGGCCGCAAAACTCACGATAAAATGCAGCATTGATTTGCCGAACCGCGAATGCAATGACAGGGTTAAGATTCCGACAAACGATACCAGGCTGACGACAAAGACACTGAGGAGGGCATAAATGCTGGCCGTATTCATAATTTATTTATCTTAATTAATGGCAGTTTTTACACAGGCCAAAGAATTCCAGGGAATGGCTCTGAATTAGAAATTTTTTTTCCTTGCGGATCTTCTGTTCGACATGCCGAACGTCATTGTGCACAAAAATATCGTCGATCATCCGGCACTTGGTGCAAACCAGGTGATGATGATGCTGATGGAAATTTAACTCAAACCGCTTCTTGCCGTCGTCGAGATCGACTTCCTTGATGATGTTTTTGATTTTCAGGTGCGCCAGCTCGCGATAGATTGTGGTTTTGTTGACGATGCTGCCGGCTTTGGCCAGTCGCAAGCGCAGTTCCTGCTCAGTTAGAGGCAGATGATGGCGCTCAAAAATTCCGGCCAGCCGGCGCCGGACTTTGGTAATGCGGGAACCTTGCTCCCGCAGCTGTTTGATCAGGGGATAGTTCATGACCTCTGCAGCTTAACGCAACTGAGTTGCGTTTGTCAAGACGCGGGCAGTTGGCGGTTGTTTTTTGGCCTGGATTCGATTATACTGGAAAAAATCACATGGCCACCAGATTAGACATCAAATTCAAAGTTCCGGACACGCGCGGCTGGGTCAAACAGGCAAACTTCGAAAACCTGGGGCTAAAGGGCAAAATTAAACGCGTCTTGGTGGTTGACTCTTATATGGTGGATGCGGCGCTGACCGCGGCGCAAACCCGCCAAATCGGGCAGTCTCTGGCCAATCCGCTGACCGAAGAGATCACGATCAATGCCAGCAAGCCCCAAGGGCGGTTTGATTGGGTTATTGAAATCGGTTTTTTGCCGGGCGTGACCGATAACGTGGGCGCCACTGCGGCCGAAGCCGCCTCCGACTTGTTGGGCAAAAAATTTAAGGCCAGCGAAAGCATTTACAGCTCGCAGCTGTTTTTTATTACAGGTAAGCTGACCGAGGACGAAGTGGACAAAATTGCCGGCTCGCTTCACAATCCGCTGATCCAGCGGGCCCAGATAAAAAATTATCGCCAATTCGTCCGCGACCGCGGCTTGGGGCGCGTCGTGCCAAAAGTTGCCCTGCGGCCCGGCAAGCTGGTTCGGCAAGTCAACCTCAATGTTCCAGATGAAGAGCTGGTCAAAATCGGCAAACAAGGCATTGCCAATCCCGACGGCAGCCGGCGGGGACCCCTGGCCCTAAGCCTGCCTTATATGAAGGCCATCCAAAAGCAGTTTGCGTTTTTAAAGCGCAACCCGACTGACGTGGAGCTGGAAGCCCTGGCGCAAACCTGGAGCGAACATTGCAAACATACGATTTTTGCCAACCCTTTGGATGAAATCAAGGATGGTCTTTATAAAACCTACATCAAGCGCGCCACGGAAATTATCCGCCAGAAAAAAGGCGATAAGGATTTTTGTGCCTCGGTCTTTACCGACAATTCGGGGGCGATTGAATTCGACCAAAATTATCTGATCACGCACAAAGTGGAAACTCACAATACGCCCTCGGCCCTTGATCCGTTTGGCGGGGCGATTACCGGGATTGTTGGCGTTAACCGCGATACCATCGGTTTTGGCCTGGGCGCCAAGCCTGTTATTAACACTTATGGATTTTGTTTCGCCGATCCGCGTGATCGGCGGCCGCTTTATCGCGATTCCAATTTAACCCAAAAAATCTTGCCGCCCAAGCGTATTATGGAAGGGGTGATTCGTGGCATCAACGTCGGCGGGAACTGCTCGGGCGTTCCCACCGCCCTGGGGTTTATGCTGTTTGACGATTCTTACCGCGGCAAGCCCATGGTTTTTGCCGGCACCGTCGGCTTGATTCCCAAACGCGCCCGTGGGCTTAAGCTTTACGAAAAACAAGCCCGACCGGGCGATTACATTGTCATGGTCGGCGGCCGCGTCGGCCAGGATGGCATTCACGGGGCCACGTTTTCGTCCGAAGGCATTGATGCCGGCAGTCCCGCCACCGCGGTCCAGATCGGTGATCCGATCACTCAAAAAAAATTCAGCGACGCGTTGGTCAAAGAGGCTCGCGACCTCGGGCTCTACCGCAGCATTACGGACAACGGCGCCGGAGGCTTGTCGAGCTCCGTGCCGGAAATGGCCAAGGAGTCCGGCGGCTGCCTGGTCTGGCTGGACAAAGTGCCGCTCAAGTATCCCGGTCTTGAGCCATGGAAAATTTGGATCTCGGAATCGCAGGAGCGCATGACCCTGGCCGTGCCGAAGAATAAGTGGCTGAAATTGAAAAAATTGTTGCAGGCGCGCGGCAGCGAGGCCACCGTTATCGGTCTGTTTACCGATTCGGGGCGCTGCGTGGTCAAGCACAAGCGGCAGACTTTGATTGATCTGACTATGGAATTTTTGCACCACGGTTTGCCCAAACTCCAGCTTAAATCCCAAGCAGTCAAAGTTGTCGGATCAGCCGGGCCTCTGCGCCCGGTTAAAGATTACGGCCCGGAGTTGCTTAAAATGCTGGGCCGGTTAAACCTCGCCAGCACCGAATTTGTGAGCACGCAATATGACCATGAAGTCCAGGGTACGTCGGTCTTAAAGCCCCTGCAGGGCCCGGGGCGGGTCAGCGGCGATTGCGCAGTCAGCAAACCGTTGCTAACCTCCAACCGCGGCGTGGTTCTCTCTTATGGCATTAATCCTTCTTATGCCGAGCTCGACAGCTACCGCATGGCCGGCGCAGCCATTGATACGGCCATCCGCAATGCCGTGGCGGCAGGCGCTGATCCCGAGATGCTGGCATTGCTTGATAATTTTTGTTGGTGCTCCTCGACCGATCCCAAGCGGTTGTTCCAGCTCAAGGAAGCGGTGCGTAGCTGCTTTGACCACGTGCTGCTTTACGAAACTCCCTTTATTTCCGGCAAGGACAGCATGTTTAACGATTTTTCCGGGTTTGACCAGAAGGGCCGACCGGTGACCATTTCCATTTTACCCACGCTCCTTATAACTTCCATTGGTGTGATTCCGGATGTTACGAAGGTTGTCTCGCTCGATGCCAAGACGCCCAAGGATTTGGTTTATCTGCTTGGTCGGACCGATGACGAACTTGGCGGATCCGAATATATGGCCATGGTTAGCGAGGAGCTGGGCGAGAAGTTTACCGGCCAAAACGTGCCACAGGTTGATTGTCTGCGCAACCGCAAACTTTATTCGGATTTTTATAAATGTGTTCAAAAGGATTTGATCGCATCCAGCATCAGCGTCGGCCGCGGCGGATTGGCTCTCGCCTTGGCCAAAACCGCGCTTGGGGGCAAGTTGGGATCGAAAGTTGATTTGGCCGCCTTGCCTGGCCAAGCCGCGAGCTCACAGCAGCGGCTGTTTTCGGAAAGCCAGGGTCGGCTGCTGGTGACCATCAATCCGAAAAACCAAAGCGAATTCGAAGCCCTGATGGCCGGTAACAGTTCGGCCCTGATGGGCCAGGTGACCGATACCGATTCGATCCAGATTCAAAATGGCCGCCAGACCGTGGCCAAACTGTCCTTGGCCGAGGCGCACAAGGCTTATAAGTCCGCATTTAAAGGATACTGATTCATGCTCAAGCCCAGAATTTTGGTTTTGTCCGGATACGGACTCAATTGCGAAGAAGAAACGGCGTTTGCCTTTGAACGAGCCGGCGGCAGCGCCGAGATCGTGCATTTGAATGATCTAATCCGCGGCATTAAGAAACTGAAAAACTATCAGATCCTGGCCGTGCCGGGCGGATTTTCATTTGGGGACGACACCGGTTCGGGCAAGGCCTTTGCCAATAAATTTAAAAATCATTTATCCGGCGAGCTGCAGACATTTGTCGAATCGGACAAGTTGGTCATTGGCATTTGCAACGGATTTCAGATTTTAACCAACCTCGGTTTGCTGCCGGGCGCTTTGGTGTTCAATGATTCGGCCCGCTATATCGACCGCTGGGTCGATATCAAGATTGAAGGCAAAAGTCCCTGGTTGGCCGGTATCAACATGCTATCTGTGCCCATTGCCCACGGTGAGGGCAAATATTTTGCCGAGCCCAAAACCTTAAACCAGCTCAAAAAAGCGCAGCGGATTGCCGCGACTTACGCCAAAGGGGATATTTGCCGGCGCGAAGATTTGCCGGCTAACCCGAACGGCTCTTTGAATAACATTGCCGCTGTTTTATCATATGAAGGAAGAGTCCTGGGGCTCATGCCCCACCCGGAGCGGGCGATCAGTTTTACCCAGCTGCCGCACTGGACTAGGCTGAAGGAAGAACACTTGCGCGCCGGCCGGGCGCTGCCGAAAGATGGTCCGGGTTTACAATTGTTTCAAAACGCCGTCAGATATTTTCAGCACCGGTAGATCAGCTAATTTAATTTTGCGTTCGCGAAGGATTTTAGAGGAGGACCCAATTTGACTACAGCCGACTATCTCGTCGTCATGGATTTCGACGGGACCGTGGCTGATACCTTCAAACCGGGTCCGGGGGGACTTGGCGTAACCGAAGCGTATCAGAATGCGGTCAGCGAACTGTTCGGAGCCCAAGGTCCCGAGGTTTTCGACCGGGTGGGCGGCCTGCAAAACCGCACGCCGGGCGAACTGATTCAGCACATGCTGAGCGAGGGGCCGTTTGACAATCTAGTCGATTCAGCCCGGGCGTTCCACGAACGGCACGTTCACCGCTTGGGCAACTGCGTGCCAGCGGGCAAGGGCCTATCGCTTGAATGGGACGACAATGCCCCGGCCGGTGCGATTACCGAGCTGCTGGTGCGGCTCAAGCTCAGCTACCTGATGGAGCAGGTTGGAGCCCAGATGGACAACGGCAGTTGCTGGCCGCAGCAGTGTTCGGGCTTGGCGAGCTTCCTGGATGCGATCAGTTGGCTCAACCGCCACCATGATGTCGACATCCTGGTTGCCATCATCTCTTCCGGCCACGAGCAGTTCATCCGTCGGACCTTCTGTTCGTGGGGTCTGCCGGTGCCGCCGATCATGCTCAGCGACGACGACCTGCGGGGTATGGGCGAGATTGAGTCCCACCGTCGGGTCAAGCCGAGCCCGTTTCTGATGACGCTGGTTCACAAGCAGTGGGCCAGGATCCGCGGGCTGCGCCTCGATCAGGCGGTGACCGAAGACATGCGGTCGCACACCGTGATGTGCGGCGACGATTGGCGCAAAGATGGCGGATTGGCCCAGAATTGCGGCGTGCCGTTCCTCTGGTTCAATCCCACCGGCGCCAAGGCGAACGACCTGCCCGAACCCTCGGTTGGGTTCCGCTGCTGGACGCAACCGGCTGGTTTGTTGGCCAGCCCGGAAACGGAGGAGTTACTGTCGCAAGGCGGCGCTTTCTCCGACATCGTGCGGCAATGGCAGCGGCAAGTGGTCAGGGTGTAGAGGGTGGTGGAGTCAGCGAATCTGGCTCCCCCCCGCGTTTAATTTTTTTATCCATGACCAACAATTGGTATGTAATTACGGGGGGGCCGTCCAGCGGCAAAACTACGGTATTGGAACTGATCGAGCACCGGGGATTTCGCGTGGAGCATGAAGCGGCCCGTATTTTTATTGAACAAGAGCTAAAGCGCGGATTAACCCTGCGGCAGATTCGGGCGGACGAGGCGGCCTTTCAGCGGCATATTTTGCAGTTAAAAAATCAGTTGGAACAGAGCCTGGCAGCCGCCGAACAGATTTTTTTTGACCGCGGTATTCCCGACTCTCTGGCTTATTACAAATTTTTGAATATTCGCCCCACCCCAGCGGAGCAGCAGCTGATTGAGAGCTGCCGCTATAAAAAAGTGTTTTTGCTCGAACCCGTGGCATTTGCCGCAGATCACGCCAGGACCGAAACGGCCGAGGAAGCGGCGCAGATTCACGGCCTGCTGGGACAGGTTTACGCCGATCTGGGACTTAATGTGATAGCCGTACCGCTCTCGACTCCCAGTAAGCGCCGGGATTTTATTTTGAATAACCTATGAAAAGCCGCTCGGTAAAAAAGCGATTGAATTATTAAAACCAAAATGATAGGATAAAAATATGAAAGAAGTATCGGTAGGTATAATTATGGGCTCGGATACGGATATTGAAGTATTCGTTGAAAGTGCGAAAATCCTAGAGGAATTTGGGGTGCCTTACAATATGACCGTTGCCTCCGCCCATCGGAGCCCAGACTATGTGTATCAGCTGGCCAAGGGCGCGAATAAGCACAATATAAGGGTCTTTATTGCTGGCGCGGGCGGCGCGGCGCATTTGGCCGGGGTAGTGGCGTCTCTGACGACACTACCAGTCATTGGAGTTCCAACCAAAGCGAAGACTTTGGACGGGCTTGATTCGCTCTTATCGACGGCGCAAATGCCGCCCGGCGTGCCGGTGGCAACCGTCGGTATCAATGCCGGTAAAAATGCGGGGCTCTTGGCTGTCCAAATTCTCGCTACAAACGACAAAACTCTGGAAAACAAACTGATTGCTTATAAAAAGAAATTGGCAAAAGATACGGAGGCCAAAGGCGAAAAACTTCTGAAAGTCGGATACAAAAAATATTTGGAGAAATAGAAATGATAAGTTTGATTGATGCAGTAATTCAAACTAGAAAAATCTCTGCAGAAATAGCTGCTCAATCTTTGTCGAGTATTGATAATGTTTCTGAAATTGAGATACATAAGTTAATTGTTTCTAAAATGTCTAATTATGAAAGCATTTTCCCAAATGGTTGGTATGACCCGCCACCAGGAGGGGCAAGTGTTTTATTTGACGAAAGTCCTTTTGAGCGCCTCAAATACGACAGCTTAAGGAATCCAATCTATTGGCCGAGCGAAACATCAATTTTTAAAAAAGAAACGGTGGGAAGCATATATTTTTCCCCAGTCGATAGAAAGACCGGAATGATGGGAGATATAGGGTTTACAATATACAGAGGAGACAACGAAGAAATAAAACAGCATTTAAAAAATGTTTACACTAGTATATTTGAAATTGCTAAACACGTAGAGGTGGGAATAAAAATTTCTGATTTGTGCTTATTCGCTAAAAATTTATTTCAAAACAAATTTAGAAAGACTAAATGGGTGACAATAAGTTCTGACCCTAATCAATCTATAAACCTTGGACATTCAATTACGGGGTCATCAGAAGGTAATATTATTACAGGAGATACTTTTAAAAAAATAAAAGAAATCCTGAAGAACAAGCGTATACACCTGATAGATACTGAAAATTTTGAGATCCCTAGAACTTGCGCTTTTATTGTAGAATCAAGGCTAGAAGATTTGAACAAACCATATCTTCCAAGTGCCTATTTTCAATTCATAGTGTGTTTTGATAATGGCAAGAAAACAATTTTAAAGAACTTTAAACAGATTTTTGAAACAGTCGGAATGGACTATATGAATAAATAATATGCAAAAATTATCTTATAAAAATTCAGGAGTTGATATTGACGTTGCCAACAGCACCAAAAGCAATATAGCAAAAGTTATGAGAGTGCAAAATAAAAAAGTACTAAATAGAGTTGGGGCTTTTGCGACGCTTTATGATGCAACTTTTCCTGAATATAAGCATCCGGTTTTAGTTTTTAAAACAGAAGAACCTGGGACAAAACAAAAATTAGCCCTAGAAAATAACAGTATAGAGACGCTTTGTTATGATCTTGTGGGTCATTTGATAAATGATGCTATTGTAATGGGCGCCCATCCGCTTTCTGTCCAAGATTGCATTGTTTGTGGAAAAATGGAAAAAGATGTTATTTTAAAGATTGTTTCTTCGTTAACTAAAGCGTGTAAAGAAAATGGCTGCTTGTTAACGGGAGGAGAGACCTCTGAACAACCTGGAGTTGTACCCAATGGAACTTATATACTTACAGCAAATGTTGTGGGTGTTGTTGAAAAAGATCTAATTATTGATGGTTCAAAAATAAAAGAAGGCGATACGGTGCTTGCCCTTGCATCAAATGGCCTACACACAAACGGTATTTCGTTGGTTAGAAAAATAATAGAACAAAACCCTAAAATACTTAAAGAGAAAATAGGCGGAAAATTTTTTATTAAAAATGTATTGATACCCCACCGATGTTATTATAATAGTTTGAAGGGTTTATTTAGAAATAAAGGATTGGTAGGTTTAGCGCATATAACAGGTGGTGGCATAAAAGAAAATTTAAATCGAATTTTGCCAAAAAATTTAAACGCCGTTATTGATGTAAAAAAGATAAAAGTTTTACAAATATTCCGAATTTTGAAAAAATTCGGTAAATTGGAAGACGCTGACATGTTCCGAACTTTTAATATGGGGGTGGGCATAACTGCCGTGGTAAAAGAAAATTATGCGGAAGAAATAAAAAAACACTTACAAAAATTTGGTATAGATACTTATGAAATAGGTAAAGTTATTAAGGGAACTGGTCAGGTAAATTTAAAATAAATTTTATGGAAAAAAAAATCATCGCTCAAAATATTAATAATGTTTTAAGGGAGACCAATCTGTCAGCGCTTGGTCCAAAAAGGACGGGTAAGGTCAGAGACATTTATGATTTGGGCGACAAACTAATTTTGATTTCGACCGATCGTCATTCTTCATTTGATCGAATAATCGCGCACATACCTTTTAAGGGGCAAATTCTAACTGAAACCAGCAGATACTGGTTTGATGCAACAAAAGATATTATTCCTAATCATGTTTTAGAATACCCTGATCCTAATGTTTTAGTGGCAAAGAAATATAAAATTGTCCCCATAGAAATAATTCCAAGGGCATATATTACAGGATCTACTAATACCTCGCTCTGGACCCATTATCAAAAAGGAAAAAGAGATTTTGGAAATTTTATTTTACCCGAAGGGCTCCGTAAAAATGAGAAACTTAAAGAGACCGTCTTAACCTTTACTACCAAACTTGAAGAGCACGACAGAAGTTTGACCCCGAAAGAGATTGTTGATGAAGGACTATTGACAACAGATATACTAAAAAAAGTTTCAGACACATCATTGGCACTTTTCAAAAGAGGCCAGGAAATATCAGCCGATCGAGGATTTATTATGGTTGATACAAAATATGAATTTGGTTTAGATGAAAATAACAACCTTGTCCTTATTGATGAGATACACACGCCTGACAGCGCACGTTGGTGGATGCTAAAAAGTTATGAGGAGAGGTTCAATAATGGAGAGGAACCAGAATATTTTGATAAAGAGTTTTTGCGCTTATGGTTTAAGGGTAAATGTGACCCGTATAAAGACAAGGTTTTGCCGGAAGTGCCTCCAGATATGATAGTTGAGCTCGCTTCCCGCTATATAGAAATATATGAGAAAATGCTCGGTAGAAAATTTGAGGCAAATATTCAAGAACCAATAGAGCAAAGAATTAAAAATAGTTTAAAAAAATACGAAATACAAAGATAAGATAAAATTATGCCGTTAAATTCAATTTCGCCATTAGACGGACGATACGAAAAATACACGAAGGACCTAGCTCCTTATTTCAGCGAGTCAGCCTCTATGAAATACAAGGTTCTTATGGAGTGTGAATATTTGATTGCTTTATCAGAAACAAGAGGGGTAGGAATGCGAAAATTAAGTGCAAAAGAAAAAAAGTTGTTAAGAAATTTATATGAAAACTTTTCAATAAAAGACGCGCAAATTATTAGTGACATTGAACTTAAGGGATACAAGGAAATAAAAGCCACCAATCACGATTTTAAGGCGATGGAATACTTTATAAAAGAAAAACTCGGAAAAACAAGCCTAAAAGATATTTTGGAGTTCACGCATTTTGGCCTAACCACCTGGGATGCCACGCATACCGCTTATACGCTTATGATAGGGGAAAGTATGAGAGAAGTTTATTTACCGGCACTGGAAGAAATTGCCAAAAAAATCGGCAAACTGGCTAAGGATAATAAAAATATCCCGATGCTTGCCCGCACTCACGGGCAACCGGCCTCGCCTACGACCTTCGGCAAGGAATTCAAGATATTTGAAGAAAGATTGAGTCGCCAAATAGGCCAAATCAAAAACCATGTTCTTTTGGCAAAATTAAATGGCGCAACCGGCAATTACAACGCGCTCCATGCGGCATATCCACGGATTGACTGGGTAAATTTTTCCAAAAAATTCATCAAGGGAATAGCTCAATTCAGGAAGGTAAAAATGGAGATCAATTTGTTTACGACGCAAATAGAGCCCTATGACAGCTTTGTTGAATTGTTTGATATGCTAAGGAGAATCAATTTTATTTTAATCGGTTTCAATCAGGATGTGTGGCGTTATATCAGCGACGATTGGATCGCCCAGCAGTCTGTGGCAGGCGAGGTCGGCTCCTCGACCATGCCGCATAAAATTAACCCCTGGTTTTTGGAAAACAGCGAAGGAAATTTAGGAACAGCTAATGCTTTATTTGAATTTTTTGCGCGCAAGCTTCCCATTTCACGCCTACAAAGAGATTTATCCGATTCTACGGTTTTGCGAAGTATAGGTACCGCATTCGGGCACAGCTTGATAGGTTTTAAATATTTGAACAACCAACTTGCCCGGATTGTGGTGAACAAAACCAAGATGCGGGAAGATTTAAATAAGCATCCGGAGGTGATTGCGGAAGCCATTCAGACCATCCTGCGCCGCGAAGGGAAAAGAATGCCGTATGAAAAATTAAAAGAATTAACCCGCGGCAAAACCCTTGTCCTCAAGGATATTTATAAATTTATCGACCAACTGGACATAAAGCCTAAGATCAAAGCCGAGCTCAAAAAAATCACCCCGGAAAACTATCTGGGGCTGGCGGAACGCTTGGCGCAGTTATAAATTTAACTTATAAAAAAAGTGAGGCACGGTCTGGACTGAGGTTTTCCCGGTTGAAGGGGAGAACAATCAGCCAGACCGTGTTGCGCATCTGTGGCTACGCGGGCATCGGGATCTCGGTCAGCCAGCGGGCGACCTGCTGGTAGTAGTCCGCGACGTGCCACGCTGCCTTTCTCTGCATCCGGCGCCGGAACTCGTCGTTGATTCGGTCGCTCCAGAGATACTGGAGCACCTCATCGTGGTCTTCGGCGAAGATGATCGGCAGGCCATCCGCCTTGATCGTGCACATGATGCCGGTGGGGCCGCCGATGTCGAGCTTCTGGCGGATCGACTTCAGGGTGCTGCCGTCGCGCTGGACTTCGCGCCGGAAGGCGTAGAAGCTGGTGCGGTTGAGCACGATCCGACACATGCCGAGGCGCTGCAGTTCGCCGATCTGATCCGGTGCGGCCAGGATGGGGCCCATGCACTCGGGCCGCAGCGTCTTGATCCGGCCGTTGAGCAGATCATACTCGGACAGCACCTCGGCTGTCCAGTCGATGATCTTACGGCCTTCCTCGAACTTGAGCACCGCAGCCGGTGCTCCGTTCGCATTGGCCAGCCGGTGTGCGATCGAGTGCTTGATGATCTCGGTGACCGACGTCACGGGCAATCCGGCCTCCCGCAGGTAGCGGGCCGTGCCGTTGGACGACAGTAGCGGCACCACCTTGGCGACCTGCCGGGCGAACTCGACAAGCGCCGGCGTCTTGTCGTAGTCCGCGACCGTGAAGTAGGCGTACTCTGGGCCTTGCGTGGGTTTAGTCATCCCGTTTTTCACTCCTTTGGTGTCCGAAATCGGACACTCAAATATAGCAGATTTGCCGAGCCTGGGCAAACAAACCCTTGGCCCATTATTTAATTAACCAATTGAGCAGGACAGCGGCGATAATTGGTAAAAATAAATTGTCGAGACCGAAACTGAGCAATCCTTCCAGCAAAGTCAGCAACAAGGTAATCGACAGTCCGGCCAGGATTGTTCCCGGGTGCTGCGGCCAGACGAACAGCAGGAAGATCAGAAGGCTGACGAGAAAGAAAGCGAGCACTCCCTCCCAGGTTTTGTGCACGGATTTGATTTGATGGCGGCCCCAGAGCCGCCCGGTGAGCTCGGCCGCCGTGTCGCTGACGCCGAGGATGAGGATGCCGAATTGGAACGCCAGAAGATTTTGCGGGAGGAAGAAAAAAGCGGACAGCGCCACGCCCAAGGGAAAATAAAATTCACCGAGCGTGATCCGGTCGACCCGGTGGTGGCGAGAGAGGCCGATCAGATGCCCGAGCAGCAGTAAAATCGCAAATAAGCCGCACAAGCCGATCATGGTTTTGGGCGAAAAAAAATAGGGGAAGGCAAAAAATGCGGCGCTCGCCGCCAGGTGGCCGAACTTTCTGACAAGGACCTGTTTCATTGATTAAGTATAGCATTATTGACTTTTTGGCCCAAAAGGAGTATAATTATAAATAGCAAGCCGCGTATCTGACACAGCAGTTACGCCTTCGAGGTCTCCATACTGTGGAGATTATTTTTTTGCCCAAGGTCCCGTAGTTCAATGGATAGAACTGTGGACTTCTAAGCCACTAATGTTGGTTCGATTCCAACCGGGACCACCAAGAAATAATTAAAAAGAAAATCATGAAGAATAATCCAGCGGTGCATAGTTTGGGTCATGCGGCTTTGGTCGTCGCTTATGTTTCATTGGTTGTGTGGATTATGAATAACGGCGAGCACTGGTTCAAGCAGGAACAGACAATTCTGGGTCCAATCGCAATCCTCCTGCTGTTTGTTTTTTCCGCGGCCGTGGCGGGATCCTTGGTCCTGGGCTGGCCGGTCATGATGTATCTGGACGGCCAAAAGAAAGAAGCGCTGAATTTTTTTGGGCTGACACTCGGCTGGTTGGCGGTGGCCATGGCAATTCTGCTCGTGCTTAATTTGAAGTAAAAATTATCTTCTATGCCCGGCAAAAATTTCGTTTTGTATGTCCGCAATTTTATTTTTGGCGCCGAGGACAGCCTGGTTTCCACCGTCGGCCTGCTTTCGGGGGTGGCCATCGGCGGCGTGGCCAAGGTTGATATTTTACTGACCGGGATGGTCTTGATTTTTGTGGAAGCGTTTTCCATGGCTGTCGGCAGTTTTCTGACCGAATATTCGGCCGAAGAATACGTCAATCGCGCCAAGGTCAGCATTTCGAATCCGTTCGCCGGCGGCGTGGTTATGTTCTTCTCCTATCTGTTCACGGGACTGATACCCCTGTGGCCGTATGTAGTCTTTGATATCAATCCGGCGTTTTGGGTTTCCATTGCTTCCTCTGTGGTCGGATTATCGCTGCTGGGAGTCGTCAGCGCCCGCGTGCTGCGGATTCCGCTTTTGGGCAGCGCCTTGCGGATGACCCTGATTGGCGCGGTGGCCATCGCGGTCGGCGCCCTAATTGGCCAGATATTCAAACATTAAAAAAATGGAACCTTGATCCTGTGGTGCCTGTAGTTCAATGGTAGAACGCCACTCTGTGGCAGTGGTCACGTGGGTTCGATTCCCATCAGGCACCCCAAGACTAGAGTTTCATTAATAAACAAACTTGTGGCTTTGACCAATGGTTCCGACCGGAGCGTCGGAATTCCCATCGTGCACCCCAAGGATATGAAGATAGAATTCGTCGATAAGGCGGGTTTTAGGTATAATGGTTTTATGAATACTGGTGATCCAAGTCCAGAAATGAATATTGGAAGAAGTATGACTGAAGCGGAAACTCGGGCTTTTCTACAGGAGCGCAACATTCAACCATTACATGATTGGCAACCGCATCAACCCTTGCTATATGTTTTAGAAGAGAGGCTCCGAGGCGACGACGGACGATTCAACGATTTGCCTCCTGAAAGAAGACCGAGTATTGTGCGAATCGATGATCCGACCAACATACGTTTTGATCAACCCATCGAAGATATGCCAGATCGCGTCGTCTATGGGTTAGAGAATGAAGGCGGCCAATCAGATTATTTTGCCATCGATCCACTGACCCAACAAATAGTGCTTGTGAAAACTTCAAAAGGTCGAATTAAGACTAACAGACCCTATCATGTGGTTAAGGGAGGACTCTTTATGCCTTCGGATGAATTATTTCCACGATCGAATTAGTTGCCGGATTGAACGCAATTACCACCTCTCGTGTTATAATTGTTTGTATTCTGAGGTATGATGGCAATATTTTGCACGATGTGACCCCAAAAAGGATTTTAAAATGAGAAAGACTATTTTAAAACCGGAGCTATTTATTATCTGTGGCCAAGTCGGAGCTGGTAAAACAACCACGGCCAAACTACTTAGTAAGATAGTAGGTGCCCCTGTCGTTTCTGTAGATTCTACCTTAAAAAAACTCCTTCCCAATCCATCTTTCGTCAATAAGGATAAACCACCCACGATGGATGAATTGGCAATCTGCTACAATGCCTTTGCATTATTAACTGATTATACTTTAGTAGCAGGTGGTAGCATTATTATTGATGGTGCTTTTTCTAAGCAGAAACAGCGGGATTTGATTATACAAATAGCTAAAAAGCACGGAGTTCCTTATCATGTACTATATATTTATTGTCCTGACAAAATATTACGAGCACGAGTTTCTAAAAGATTTTTACAAGGTAAGGGAGTTGGTTGGATAGCTCATTTGAAAATAAAAAAAATATATGAGCCTGTTAATTTTCCTCATTTTACAATAGATACTTCCAAAAGTGTTCCACCACAACTGAGAAAGTTTTTAAAAAGAATAGACACTAAACATTAAACGTAATGTGTAAGGTAGCAGTTCTAACATCCTCCACAATGCGACCCCATGAATGGACATTAATATAAGCTAGTGTTTATGTAGGATAAAATTTAGACAAAAAGAAAAATCTTGAGGTCTACCAAACTTAAATTGCTAAGTTTGCTAAACCCCAAGAATCGTATGTGTCACGCTGTGGGAACGACGAGTCGGATGAGCTGCAAGGGTTTCTCGCGACCGTCCACTTTGTTCCAGCGGAATACCCACTGTTGGCCACCGGGCTCGTTGGTGGGCATCCACTGGTGAGAGAGCACGAAATACCTGTCCTCATGCCTCTCCAGATAAGCGGTGGGGCCTTCAAAGTGCCCCCGCGTATCGTAGAGCTCAGCGACGGTGACGGCTGCCCTGTTTTCGAAGTACGCCGAGTAGAGCTCGGCGTAACTCCGATTCGTGTCGACCACTTCCGTTCTCGTTTTCATTTTTACTCCTCCAAGTTTCGGTTGATCTATAAAACATATAATTATAGGCTTTTTTGATGCCCTTGTCAATACCTTTAGTTGCATAGTCAGGCTTCGAACATCCTGCATGATGTAACCCCATACAAAGAACGCTAGCGAATGCCTGCCTGCCGGCAGGCAGGCTGGACGGACCCGTTCCGCCGAAGCTTCACGCGAAGGCGGATGCGACCGGTGAAGAACTAACGGTTAATTATTATGATTTTGATGATGGTGCTTCAGTTAAACTTAGTGAAATTTAGTTCTCGCATCCTTCACTATGCGATGCGACCCCAGTTAGGGCTACCCAAGTGGGTCCCTAACTCTCTTATTTATAGGGGGTTGCATAGGGTTTTAAAAAGTTTGCATAGGGTTTAAGAGTATGTTATAGTTGAATAATTATGGCAGAACAAGACCTTATTACAATAAGCGAAGCCGCAGAAATATTGGGGGTTTCGATCGATACTCTCCGACGTTGGGATAAAAAAGGTAAATTGAGTCCTGTGAAGACGTCAGATGCCGGTTATCGTTTGTATAACAGATCACAGATAGAACTTTTTTTGAATGATCTTTTTGGTTTGGCCAAAGATTGGGTATTAAAAAGTTTCGAGATACCTTCAAAATTTTATTGTTCCAATAGCGCGGTGTTTCAGACCAAGCTGATACAGATGCAAGATTTCCTTGGCGGAGTAAAAGAATTATCGCCTATATTCCCGTTGCTTGTGGCAGTGGCCGGAGAAATCGGAAACAATTCCTTTGATCATAACTTAGGAAATTGGCCAGATACTCCGGGAATATTTTTTGCCTATGACATCCACAAGAGAAATATTGTTTTGGCGGATAGGGGTTTGGGTGTTTTTACTACTTTGAAAAGAGTAAAACCAGAGTTGAATACAGACGAAGAAGCATTGAGAGTGGCCTTTACTGAAATATTGTCGGGCCGGGCGCCTGAGAGTCGGGGTAATGGTCTGAAATTCGTGCGGAAAATAGTCGCAGAAAATCCTATTGGACTTTTGTTTCAGACAGGTAACGCAGAGCTTGTATTAACTAAAGATAGCGATGTCTTGGATTTAAAACCGAGCATAGAATCATTTCGCGGGTGTTTAGCATTAATCACATTTTAGAAATATTATGAAAATAGATTTGAAAAAATTTGGGACAACACTGACCTCCCGGCAAAATGGCCGCGAAGCTTTTGCTGCGCTACAATCCCAGATAACAACCTTAGATGTAAATGAGAACCTAGAATTAGATTTCGAGGGAGTTATTACATTCTCACCTTCCTGGGGAGATGAGTTTTTGAGTCCATTGTTGAAGAGTTTTGACCGAAGGTTAATTCTCATAAACACCGCTAATCCTTCTGTAAAGGCAACTTTAGAATTACTGGAGGAGATTAATCAAGAAGAATTTAAAAAAATCTAAGACTATGTTAATTACGTAATTAAATATGTAATTCGTACCATTTCCCGAACAAAAGAAAATTGTGGCGCAGAAGGTATCGGGATCGTTCCCCGTAGCCCACCCCAGTTAGTGAGACCGAGGTGCGTCAGTATTTCCCAGCAAATTCGATAGCGGTTCTAATTTTTAAAAAGCATACCCCCTTACAGGACATAGAACCGATATAGCGATTTCCAAGGTTTTTGATAATTTATAGAAACTTAAAAAATCGCCTGCTGGACGATTTTTTGTTTGTGGAGATTGTCTTATAAATATAGGGTTTCTAAGTATTTTGTAAGAACAAAAATCGTCTCCTAGAAAAATTCACTTAGCCCACCGCAGTATATGATAACCCCTAACTCCGCCCCAATCATTAACATTTGTCACGAAGTAGCTTTCAAATTGGGAATCCTTTAGTTTAAATGACTGCTTTGATTTGAGGTGGCTGAAAAATATCTTTTCTATTTTTTTGCGCTCATCTATTGGATAAAATTCAAACATAGATTTGCCCAGCATTTCTTCCGCAGAGTATTCAAGTAGTGTTGCCAACGCCCGATTCACATAGGTATAAATTCCTTCAAGATTTACATCAGCTACGAATTCGCAGGTCGAATCTGTTACTTGCGGACTTGGTGATTGTAAACCGTTGAATACCACGAGCGCCAAAGCTTGATTGCTACTTGTTATAAATTTGACCTGGGCTTGTACTGGCGAAACCTCGCCGTTTTTTTTCAGATGAACTGTTTCGAAAGTAAAAGTTTCAAAGCCCAAGTTTCTGGCTGTCTTCCAAAGTCGGTCACTATCATGCATTTTAAACAAAAATTTTATACGTCGTGCTTTCATTGCGAGCAGTTCTTGTTTGCTGAAGCCTAAAATTTTTATAGCTGACGGACTGACATCGATTATATTATTTGCCTCGTCAAAGAGCATTGAGTATTGATTTTCATTTTCTGTGTCGATACTTTGATTGCCCACGATTTTTATTTTTCCGCAGCCTTTGCACTTAATCTCAAGGGCGCTCGACAAAAGCATGCCCTTAAAAAGGAGTTTGCCGCAACTACAGCGGTGTTCGATAAGGACAAAGGAAGCGATACTGTTTTTATTTTTTGGTATCAATTTCATTGACATAAACTTAATATTATGCTATACTATATTTAATATAACAACAATAGTTCCAAGAAACAAAGATTAAATAACAATTTAAAAGTTAAAACCTTAGAGGTCCTTGAGACCCAAACGATTTTTCGTTTGGGTCTTTCTTTTTTCGATACGTATGAGATTGAATATTCTGAAACTAAAATATCAAACATTTTTGCCGGTTTTTCTTTTGGTCGTGCTTTTTATCTTGTCCATATCACGGCCAGCATTGGCAATCCTCTACCAGCCGGGCGAAACTTTGAATCCGGCGTGTCTTCCGACTGATACTAATTGCGGAGTTAGTGTATTTAGTTTGAATGGCCTGACTCTGACCACTCAAACATTTGCCACCGGAATATCAGGCACTGATTTTAACATTGATTCCACCGGCAGTACTCACACATTTAATATTCCAAGCGCTGCCGCAACTTCGCGGGGTCTTTTGACCTCTACCGACTGGGATACTTTTAACAACAAACAATCGGCGCTTGGCTACACTCCACTCAATCCATCCAACAATCTTTCTGATTTAGCTAGTGCTTCGACCGCCAGAACTAATTTAGGACTTGGTTCATTAGCAGTACTCTCTAGCATTAACAACAGCAATTGGTCAGGTACGGCACTGGCTATTGGTAATGGTGGAACGGGGGCAACATCTTTGAGTGATCTCATTACGCTCGGTACGCATACGACTGGCAATTATATCGCGACCATTGGTGGCTCATCACAAATTACTGTTTCCGGATCAGGCAGTGAAAATTCTGCCGCTTCTCTTTCTATTACTGCTGATTCCATCGGCAACAGCCAGCTTGCTTTTGATACTGGACAAACGTTGACCACGAGTGCATCGCCAACATTCGCCGGTCTTACACTTGGGAACTTGACCAGTTGTCGTAATCTCGGAACCGATAGTGCCGGTAATATAGTATGTGAACTTGGCCAGTACGCGGTAGATGTTAGAAAGTCTGCGGACGAAAGCCTTACGAGCAATGCCGTTTTGCAGGACGATGATGAATTATTATTTGCCATTGGCGCGAATGAGATATGGGTTTTTCAATTCAATTTACTCTATACCACGCTTGCCACGCCGGACATCCAACTTGCCGTTACTGCTCCAACCGGCGCAACCTGTGATTACGCCGGCGGGGGCGTTGACGTTGCAAGCGGCGCCGGCAGTACCGCATGTGGCGGAGCAATCACTGTAACCGCTGGATCCGCCACTGCAAACGACCCACTCTATTTGTCTGGGACGATAGCAAATGGGTCTACTGCGGGGACGGTACGATTGCAGTGGGCTCAAAACACCTCAAACAGCAATGCGACAACCGTTCATCGTGGAAGCAGTCTCTCGGCATTTCGCATCAGCGGTGGTGCTGATGTTGGCGAGGTTTACTACGCGAAAGACTTATCGCTTGTGCCGGGAACAGTCGTTGCTCTGGATTCAAGTTTGCCAAGCGGCGTGCGCCGAGCTATGTTGCATGATGAAGTTATTGGTATTGTCTCAACGAAGCCGGGCATTGTCATCGGCGATACTGTCGGGGCTCATGAAGGAGTACCAGTGATTGTTGCTCTTGCCGGACGCCTGCCAGTGAAAATAATTACCGAAAATGGCGCTATTGCGCCGGGCGATTATCTTACGTCTTCTTCGATACCCGGTGTTGCTATGAAGGCAAAAAATACGGGTTCAGTAATTGGTCAAGCAATGTCTGCATATGATGGCGATGGTATAGGCATTGTTGTGGCCTTCGTGAAGAACTTTGACTTGGGCGAAGAAGCAATACTTTTGGGGGACCTAACACCAAAAGCCAATGCTGATGAATCGGATAATGGTCTTTCTACGCTCGTCAGCAGTGTTCAGTCTGAACCCGCTCATGATCCAATCGCTTTTATTGCTAAAAAAATTATGGATGGCATGCAATTTTTCACTGATTTTGTGGCCGCGCGCGTGACCGCCATCCGCGGATACTTTTATGAACTGTTTGCCGAAAAAATTCACACTGAGCAAATCTGCGTTAAGAAATCTGACGGCAGTGAAGTTTGTATTAATGGCGACCAGTTGAATTCGCTTTTAGAAAATGCCAATATTACTCCTGCTATAATTACAGCACCTCTAGCCGATGAAGAAGCATCGACTCCCGAGGTTTCGTCAGATGCCTCCGCTTCTGCTGAAGTTCCGGGTGCGGAGGAGGCAGCTTCGGCGGCGGACACGCCGCCAGATGCTATGGAGGGCACACCAACACCGACAGCGTCGCCAGAGGATACAGACCCGGTTGCAGCTGAGCCAACACCAGTGCCTGTAGAAGTAGTTGTTGAACAACCGACTAGTCCGGCCGAAACTTCACAATAATTACTAGTATGCATACCCGTTTCACCATATTTTTGATAGCATCTGTGGTACTCCTTTGCTTTGTCGCTCCAAGCCTTGCTTTAGCTTCTGAAACTGATGGAACGATCGTTACCGGCGGTAATGCAGGCTATGCCTGGTCGAATAACGCCGGCTGGGTAAATTTCGGTCTTACAGAAGGAAACATCCACGTGACTGACGCAGGTCTTACAGGTGATGCCTGGAACGGCAATACGGCTTGGATCAATCTTACTCCTTCTAATGGCGGGATTACGAATAACGGCGAAGGAACGCTCGGCGGCAATGCCTGGGGCGAGGGTCTTGGCTGGATCGATTTCTCCGGCGTGACCATTGATTCAGCAGGCCAATTCCAAGGCAGCGCTACCGGCAGTTTGGTCGGAACGCTGACCTTTGATTGCGATAACTGCGATGTGCGCACTGATTGGCGGCCAGTCTCGGCCCGAAGCACAACTCCTGTTTTTTCTGGCGGAGGTGGGGGTGGAGGAGCGGCAACAGAGACTATTTTGACACCAATAGAACTCGATTTGGTCAAAGATGGAGCTTTCAACATTCTTGATTTTAATGCCATGATGATCAACTGGGGCATACAAGAGCAGGGTAATCCTGCTGATATGAATAGAGATGGTATCGTAGATATTTTTGATTTTAATCAAATCATGGTCTTATGGGGAACTATTTATCAATTGTGAAAATTTTAAAGCCTAATTTACTTTTCATTGCCGTAAGTACTTTTATGCTGCTTGCGGTGTTACCGTTGAGAGCGAATGCAAGCCTTATGGTTTTTCAAGATCAAGTCATTCAGGTAAAACTTGGAGAAACATTTACCATGCCGGCGAGCATTGATCCAACGGGCGAGAAAAACTACACTGTCCGGTTGACCCTTACGTTTTCTGCAGAGGTTCTTGAAGTTGTCTCTTTTACTTTTGATAAAAATTGGATTGCCCTGTCACAGTCAGGTTATGATTTGATCGACAATCAAGCCGGGGAACTTATAAAAACCGCAGGTTTTCCTGCCGGCTTTTCGCAAAGCGTGCCGTTTGGCACAATTACATTCCGGGCCAAACAAGCTGGTGAAGATGTGATGACTGTTGGCATTAAATCATTTATTCTCAATGCCAAAAGCCAGAGCACCTTGGAATCCCGGCCGCAGATAGTCGTAAACGTAACAGATAATGCCCAGCCCCAAATTTTACCGCCAATCAAGCCGTTGCCGGACCTACCAGTATCTGAACAACCCAACTTATTTGATGTCCAGCTAGGCACCAGTAGTACGAATTTAGTCACGCGTATCGCACCCGGGGAGCAATTGCCCATTGCTGTTAAACTGACTAATTTTGGCAGCCAACAAAGAGTGGATGTCACAATTAATTACCGTGTTCTTGATGCAAACAACAAAGCAGTGCTGACAGGCTCTGAAACAGTGGCGGTTGAAACCACGGCTAGTTTTATTAAACTTATGCAAATCCCCCATGATTTTTCGTCTGGCCAATATACTGTCGAAACCAGCATCGCTTATCCCGGCCAGAAAGTTCCGGCCACTTCAAGCTATCAATTTAGCGTAGAACGAAAGTTTGCGGGAATTTTTTTAAGCGACCTGACTTTTTACGGGATTATCTTGCTGCTTGTCGGCATCATATTTGCAGTCATCAGTCGCCTAATAATGAAAAAACGCCGGATCGGACGTTTCACCCCGCATGAATATCCAAAGATACCGGCAAGGGACCGAATGTTTTACGAAATGATCAGCGATATTATCATGCAAATGCGCTACCGCGTTGGAGACAAAGCCGTGGATATAGCTAATAATGTTGAGGGTCTGATAATTGAACAAGACAGCGGCAGGGTGCTTGAAATAAAAAAAGCGCCGGCTCAAATCATTGCCCTCCTGATTTCTAATTATGAGAAATCGTTGAACCAGAAAATTAGCTTTGCGTTTGGAAGGCATGATCAGGCAATCAAAGGTCGAAAGCTTATTGAGGATAAAAATCTTGTGGTTGTCAGGAAGCACAAAATAAATAATTAAACATATATACTAGGTATGTCAGAACAGCCAAAAAAAATTCTAATAGTGGAAGATGAGGAAATGATCCGTAAACCATATGCCGATGAGTTACGGGATAAAGGGTTTTCTGTTGCAACAGCCACAAATGGCCAGGAAGGCCTGGAAACCGCGCTCCGGGAAAAACCCGATCTGATCCTGCTTGATATTGTCATGCCGGTCATGAACGGCATGGACATGATGAAGAAACTGAGGGCAGATGACTGGGGGAGGAAGGTGCCTATTATACTGCTTACCAACTTAAGCGCCAATGAAAATATTATAAAAGGAGTGATTACAGATGAGCCTTTGTATTTTCTAGTGAAGAGCGATTGGAGTATTAAAGACGTACTGGAGCAAATAAAAAAAATCCTCATTTGATCGAATGAAGATTTTTAAGCCATCAATAATTCATCTATGGTGCAGCCCAGCTCGTCAGCAATTTTTTTAACAGTTAGAACTCTCGGATCTGGCGTGGCTCCGGATTCAATCTTGGCAATTGTATGCAAATTTATGCCAGCCAGCTTGGAGAGTTTGTCCTGGGACATCCCGGCTTTTTGACGGTATTTTTTAATGTTTCTGGCAATATGCATCATGACTCCCTTCGTAAATTGACATTATGGTAAAAGTTTACTATAGTTTATTTATTGAATTTTAGAATTACCGCCTAGCTTATCACCATACATAATCTAGAAAGAAAAATCAATAGAGATAAAAAGGGGGTGAAAAAATGAAAAAAATCGAACACAAACAAAATGGGTTAAAAGAATCCAAAGACCTGGCCATGCATTATATGAAAACGCTGGTAGACGTTGCCAGAGAGTCGTTTTTAATTCTTGATTCCGATCTTGAAGTGATTTCAGGAAACTCGGTTTTTTACCAAACTTTTCAGGCCTCGCCAAAGCAAACGGAGAACACATCTCTTTATAAATTAGGAAATGGTCAGTGGGATATCCCCGAACTGAAAAAATTGATGGAAGATATTTTACCCAGTAAAAAAACGGTGAAAGATTATAAGGTTGTGTATAATTTCGAAACAATCGGGAGGAAAACTATGGTGCTCAATGCTAGACAAATAGATTCGGTGCAATTGATTATTCTGGCCATTGAAGACATTACTGTCAAACAGGAACTTGAGGAAAAATTAGCCAAACATGCCGAAGAGCTTGCGGTTAAAGTAGAAGAACGGACAAAAGAGCTTAGCGATAAAGTAAAAGAATTGGAAAAATCTAATAAAATCATGGTGGACAGAGAATTAAAAATGGTGGAACTCAAGAACGAAATCGCGAATTTGAAGAAGCGAGTTAATAGCGGCAATGGCAATCATAAAAATGGCTGATAAAATAAAGCTCAAAGACTCCGAAGCTCTTTATAAGTCGCTTTTTGATAATACGATTGACGGGTTGGCTTACTGCCAAATGATTTTTGATGCTCGTGCAAATCCGGTTGATTGGATGTATATAAGAGTCAACAAAAATTTTGAAAAGTTGACGGGACTGAAAAACGCCGAAGGGAAGAAAGTCAGAGAGCTCATTCCGGGCATTACCATCTCTAACCCGGAATTGTTTGAGATTTACGGCCGAGTCTCTTTAACCGGAAAATCGCAAAGGTTTGAAACATACGTTGAGCCTCTCTCAAGATGGTTTTTAATTTCGGTTTATAGCCCCCAAAAAGGGTTCTTTGTGGCCGTATTTCAAAATATCACCGATAGGAAACGGATAGAGAAAGATTTGGCAGATGCGAAAATAGCCGCCCGAAACGTCCTGGAAGACCTTCAGGTTGATAAAGAAGAGCTCGCTCACGTCAGAGCAAAAGATGAAGCCATGCTGGCCAGTATTGGCGATGGCGTAATATCAACCGACAAAAATGGCATCATTCAACTTTTTAATAAGGCAGCGGAATCAATGCTCGGCATTAAGGAAAAAGATGTTATAGGGATAAAATTTAACGAAGTTCTTTTCATGGAAAACGAAAAAGGGGAGCGGATTTCTGATGAGGACAGACCAATTAATAAAGTTTTATTTGGGGAGACTACTACTACTACTACTACTACTACTACTACTACTACGGGTCTTAGTTACCACTATGTTCGCAAGGATAAAACAAAATTCCCCGCGGCCATCACCGTAGCTCCCATTTTTCTTAACAGAACAATTATAGGCAGCATAGAGGTGTTCCGCGACATTACTAAGGAGAGGAGTGTTGACCGCGCCAAAAGCGAATTTGTCTCCTTGGCCTCCCATCAGCTCAAAACTCCGCCGACTGCGATTAAACTGCTTATGGAAAGAATTTTAAACGGCAGAGTTGGTCAATTTACGGAGAAACAGACAGAGTATTTCAATGACATACGCTCCAGTAACCAACGGATGATTGACCTCGTCAACACACTTTTAAGCGTATCACGCATCGAACTTGGGACATTCACTATTCAACCAATCGTGAAAGACATCTGTACCGTCCTTTCGAACATTGTTTATGAATTGACGCCTGCGATTGAAAATAAACATCTGCAGCTTACGGATGCCTGTTCCAAAGAAGGTTCAATGGTCGCGCTAGATGAGCCCTTATTCCACATGGTCATCAATAATCTTGTTATGAATGCCATCAATTATACTCCGGAGGGCGGCACGATTCGCATTGAGTCTCGACAGATAGATAAAGGCCAAACACTCGGGGGAAAACTGTTGACAGAGAATTGCTTTCTGATCGTCATTGCTGACACCGGCTACGGGATACCTAAAAATGAGCAGAGCAAGATTTTTACCAAGTTCTTTCGGGCAGACAACGCCAGAGAAAAACAAGCAGACGGAAATGGCCTTGGACTATATATTGTGAAATCCATATTGGATAATTGTGGCGGATTGATTTGGTTTACCTCGGAAGAAAATAAAGGCTCCACGTTTTATTTGGCTATTCCCCTGACCGGAATGAGGGCGAAGGTAGGAACAAAGCAGCTTATTAGCCAAAAATATGGAAGAAAATAAAAATCCCCCGGTACCAGAGCAAAGCTCGGTACAGGGTAAGATAAAAATTCTAATTGTCGAAGATGAGGAGATTATCCGCAAGCTATATGTCGAAGAATTGCGCGATCAGGGTTTTTTTATGCTTGCGGCAACCAATGGCAAGGAAGGTTTGGAAATAGCGCTCCGAGAAAAACCCGATCTGATCCTCCTGGATATCCTCATGCCCGTGATGAGTGGGCTGGAAATGATGGACAAGCTACGAGCAGAAGGAGGACAATATGGAAAAACTGTTTCTATCATACTTTTGACTAATCTTTCGGCCAGCGAAGAAAAAATCATGCAAGGAGTTGCGAAAAACGAGCCGGCGTATTACCTGATAAAATCTGATTGGAATTTAAGTGATGTAGTGGAAAAAATAAAAGAACGGCTCGCGCGGAAGGAGTAGCGGATCATTTCTCGAGCCATATTCTATTTATTAAATTTGATTTAATTCTCATAAAGAGTTATACTACCAACGGTAATATTTTTATTGTTAATAGTTTATTGATTCGTAAGCCCTCGTCAAACACCTCCTTTCTAAGGAGATTTATTTTTTCAAGACATGACACACCCTTAAGGGAATCGAACCTATTATGAATTCAAATCTTGAATATTTATAGAACAATTTAACAGGAGTGCGAGTCGCAGACCGGACCCCAGAATCAAGGTTTTTTGAAAACTACCCTGTAGAGTTATATGTAGATTTGTTAAAATAAAAAAACTGACTCCCAAGCTGCGCCCGGGAGTCATACCTTCACCTTCATGGTGTCGAATGCGAAGCGGACATTGAGACCCCGCTTCTGAAGTTTCTCGGCGACCCGCTCCAGATCGCTGTAGCTCAGCCCGTCGTGCTCTTCGATGTGCGTCAGCACGACCGACTTGGCTCGCAATTGGCGGACGATTTCGATCGTGTCCTCGAACGTCGCCTCGTCGGCCAGCACCGGATGGCGTTTGCCCATTCGCCGGCGGCCCGTCAGCGGGTTGAACTCGGCCACTCCCATCGGCAAGATGGCCAGATCGGCGCCGCGCAGGCTTTCATCGGGGCGCCACCGGAACATGTCGTCTGGAACGATCACCAGCTTCCGGTCTCTCTGTTCGAACAAGAAACCGTAGACATAGCCTTCGGCCAGCGGGAAGGGCGTGATGCGCACGCCGGACAACTCAATGCGGGCGCCTTCCTTCAGGACAACCAGCTTGACCAAGCCCTGTTCTTCGAGGGCCGAGAGATGTTGCCAGCTTCCGAGATTCGTCCGGAAGTCAGCCGCCACCTGCTCCGGCAAGTAGATGGTTGTCGTGCGGTGTTGGGGGATCGTGTGTTGGAAATCATAGTTCAGACTCCACCACACCCGGCGCCCCATCACATGGTCTCCGTGCCAGTGAGAGTAGAAGCAGCCTGCCAGTTTTTTCACCCGGCTTCGATCGAGCTGCTCTTTGGCCTCCTCTGGCGTGTCGATCAGAACGTTAGGCCCATGCACGAACAAGCTAGGCCCGGTGCGGCTGTAGGGAAGCCCTTTCTGGCGCGCTTCCCGGCAGATCCGGCACCCGCAGCCAGGTCTCGGAATGGTGAACGATCCGCCAGAACCCAGGATTTCGACCTTCATGTGTTCCTCCTTGGAACACTATATAATAGCTGAAAAAGGATTATTGTTCAATTCCGGCAACTGGATAGCCGAGGCTATTTTTGCTATAGTTTATTCAATTGCATGAATAATAAATTTCAGGGTTCCAAATCCGAGATCAAAAAACTTTTGGCTTTATACGGGTTGAAATCCAAAAGCATCGTCCCGATAAAAGACGGAATTATAAATTCTTCGTTTTTTGTTTTGGATTCGGAAAATGAAGAATATGTGTTGCGAGTTTATCAACGCGGCACTCGGGCCGATCGGGACATTTTGAATGAGCTACGGATAACCGCCAAGTTTCGACAGGCGGGAGTTCCGATCCCTCAAACGTTGAAAAATGTCAAAGGCCAAATTTTAACAAAATTTAGGGACTCTAAGTATAATCAGTGGCGCGCCATCGTGATGGAATTTATTACCGGCCACCATTTGAAATCCAATGAGCATTCGTTGATTTCGGAATTCGCCGGCTTCCAGGCCCAGATGCATGAACTGGGACAACAGATTTTGCCTCGGCCAAATCTTAAATCATCTTTTAATAAAATGGCGGTTTGGCTAAAGGAGGAAAGAACCAAAGCCCTGCTTAAGAAGCTCCCTGACAGCGGCCTTAAGCAAAAATATGAAGGGATTGTCCAGGATATATTGCTCGAAATTAAAGAGCGCGAAAAAGAAATCTGGACCTTGCCGGCCGGTTACGTTCATCTGGATTACGACAGCAACAATATCATTGTTTCAGATCGCCACATCCGCGGTATTTTGGATTTTGATGATCTGTCATATCAGCCGTTGGCGCTCGATAGCGCCTTTTCGCTATGGTGGTGGCTATTTTTCAATCCAATTTTGACCCATACTCAAATTTTGCGTCGGTATCGCCAAGGCTATACAAAACGCCGCCATTGGAGTACAATGGAAAGTCAATTATTGCCCTTGTTTATCCGCCTGCGAAACGCGACCCTGGCTGCTCTGCTGTTCATTAATCTTCCAAAGGGGCCTGACCTCAAATCACTCAAAAAAGCCATTAAGCTTGATTCCTTATTCAAAACTCTGAAGCTATGAAATACATTCCGTTTCATAAACCAAGCATTCCGGCTTCGGCCATTGAAGGCCTCAAACAGGTGATTGATTCGGGCTGGATAACGACCGGCAAAAAAGTTCAGCGATTGGAAAGTTCAATTGCCAAAATCATTGGAGCAAAATATACGGTGGCCGTGTCCTCGGGCACCGCTGCTTTGCATTTGGCCTATCTGGCTGCCGGGATCGGACGAGGGGACGAGGTGATTGTTCCTAGCTATACATTTTGTTCCACCATAAACGCCATACTGCATACCGGGGCTAGGCCGGTTTTTTGCGATATCCAAGAGGATACCTTATGTTTGGATCCAAAGGATGTCGAGAAGAGAATTACGCGCAAGACCAAAGCTATCGTGGTCGTTCATTTTGCCGGCCTGCCGGCCAACCTCGATGAAATAAACAACCTGGCCCGCCAGCACAATCTGGTGATCGTCGAGGATGCCGCCCATGCTTTCTTGACCAAATACAAAGGAAAGTATGTGGGCAGCGGAAAAAATTTAACCTGCTTTAGTTTTTATGCTACCAAAAATTTAACCACGGCCGAAGGTGGACTGGTTGTTTGCCCAAATCTCGAGACCGCAAACTATGTCCGGATGATGTCCCTGCACGGAATTTCAAAAAATGCCTGGAAACGGTATCAAAAAACGGGATCTTGGAAATACGACGTGTTGTTCCCGGGTTTAAAATATAATTTAAGCGATATCCACGCCGCGATTGGATTGGCGCAGGTTCCTCTGGCCGGTAAAGCTCACGTCACCAGGGTAAGATTGGCTAAATTGTATAAGCAATTGTTATCGCATAATCCTAATTTAATATTGCCCGCTGAGCCGGTTCATCCGACAAGCGAACACGCCTGGCATCTGTTTGTAGTAAGAGTTCAACCTTCATCTAGGATCGGCCGGGACGGCCTGATAGAGAAATTAAAATCAGCCGGCATCGGCACCAGCGTCCATTTTATCCCCAATCATCAGCAGACTCTTTATAAAAAATTAGCCCTCAACCGCCAGCTGCCTGTTACCGAGAAGATTTTCCGGCAAATTTTGTCATTGCCGTTTTATGAAAACTTGAGTGAAAAAGAAGTCAGGCGGGTCTGCTTAACATTAAATCAATTAACTTATGGAAAATAAGAAACGAGCGGTCATTACGGGCGGGTCTGGTTTTATCGGAACTCACTTAACCCGGAAGCTTTTAGAAATCGGAACATACGATATAGTGATTATCGACCTGGTTCCGCCAAAAGTTGACGGAGTTCAGTTTGTCCATGCTGAGATTGCCGATTTGGAAAAAATTAAGCCTTATTTATCCGATTCGGACGTGGTGATTCATCTGGCGGCAATGATCGGAGTCGATAATTGCCGGAATAATCCGGAAAAAGTGCGGCAGGTCAATTACGAAGACACTAAAAATCTAATTGATTTTTGCGCGGCGAACAATGTCAAAAGGTTTATTTTTTCATCCTCTTCGGAAATCTATGGCAATTCTACGGAAATTCCCTACCGAGAAGACGGCATTCCGCAGCCGATTTCAGTTTATGCTCAGTGCAAACTGCAAATCGAAAATTATCTGAAGACCAAGGCAGAAAATATGAGCGTCGGCATCGTCCGATTTTTTAACGTTTACGGCCCCGGCCAAAAAGACAGTTTTGTGGTCAGTATTTTTCTCAAAGCCGCTCTAAATCATGAGCCGATTAACATTTTCGGGGCCGGTAACCAAACCCGCTGTTTTACCTATGTCGGGGATGCTGCTTCGGGCGTTGCCCGGTTGGTTGAGTATGACCAAACGCCTTATGAGATAGTAAATATCGGCAACCCAAATGAACTATCGATAAAAGACGTGGCCGAATTGGTATTGAAAAAAATTTCCCAATCTAAATCGGTAATAAATTACAAAACTTATGGCGCCGGCGAAGTTCGGGACGTTTCTTTGGAGATTGATCGGCGCGTCCCGTCTATTGAGAAAGCCAGAGACCTTTTGGGTTTTGAGGCGAAAACAAACCTGAGCGACGGCATGTCCCTTATTCTTCAAGCTTATGCCCCAGTTTTATCCGGACAATCGATTTCCGCCGGTCATTAAGGGTAAAATATCGGAGATTTATCCCTGGATCGGTTTTGGCGCTGACCATCTGATTTATTTGATATCTTGTCTGAGAAAGTCCCTGAAAATAAATTCAGAAAACCAAACCGTTGATCGAACAATCAAGGACTTTTTTGTTTGCCCGAATGTCTATTTGCTGGACAGCGGCCGTTCGGCGATTTTAATCGCCCTCAAGGCCTTGGGTTTAAAGCCCGGTGATGAAATTTTGCTGTCGGCATTTAATTGCACCGCCGTGGCCGAGGCAATTAAGCAGGCCGGAGGGATTATCAGGTTTGTCGATATAAACTCGGAAGCCGGCCTTAATTTTGATTCTTTGACAAAGGCTATTGGACCCAGGACCAAGGGCTTGATAGTAACTCACATATACGGCTTGGTTGATAATTTGGAAGAATTACACAACTTCTGCAAAAGCCAAAACATATTCTTGATTAACGATCTGGCCCAAACGCTTGAACACCTGGCCGGCCCAAAGCTTAACACCTATGGCGACGTGGCCTTATACAGCTTTGGCCCGGAAAAACATCTCTTTGCCCTGGGCGGGGGAGCGCTGGTAACCCACCGGCAGGATTTAACCGCCCCGATTGAAAAGAATTTGCCGGTAGAAACAGTTTCTGACGGTTCGTTGTTCCTGGTGTTGGCAGAAAGGTGGAAATATTATTTTACTTTTTTTGCTTTAAAACGTTTAAGCTTTGTGGCGCCGATCTTAAAACGGCTGGGAGCGATTTATACTTTTTCGCCGCTTAAAACCATTCAATTGGGCGATCAATCAATCAAACCGAGACTGATGCATCCCGGGCAGAAATCCGTATTGGCAAAAAAACTGAGATCCTATGATGCAGATTTAACCAAAACGATTGAAAATTTTAATCACCTTCGAAATAATCTAAATATCCGTCTGATTTCTTCAGATTCAGCCCTGCCTTTATACGCGACATTGCGTGTAAATCCCAGATTGCGATTTGATCTGGCTGAATATTTAGCCAAGCGAGGCATACAAACAGTTTGGAATTACTACCCTTTGTATAAAGCCGGCAGTTTTGGGCCGGCGGAGTTGCCGGCGACCGAAAAGCTGTGGCAGGAAGTTTTATCCATCCCATTCCGTTATCCAATGACAACCAAAAGATTAAACCAGATTTGTGAAATTGTTAATGACTATGCCGACCATGCAAATTCAAGAGATTGATCCGCAAATTTGGCAGAAGGCCGTCAATTTTCATGCTAAGGATAATTTTTTTCAACAAACTGCTTGGCTAAATTTAGTTTCGGATGAATTCGGACTGAATAATCGTTATTTCCAAGCGGAAATTAATGATTCAGTTGTATTTCTCAGCCTCCAGATAAAAGATAATAAAAGCTATTCAAATTTTATCGGCTACGGCGGACCAATTGGCCCGCAGCCGCTCAGTCTGGAGTTATTGGCTAATTTAATAACTGAGATTGAAAGCCGATACAAAATCACAATCGCGCGCATGAAATTGTTTCCCGACAGTATCGTTGGTTCGTTGCCTGCCAATTGGAAGGCAGAACAGACCTCGATCTTGACGATTGATGCTGAATGGGAAACGCAACTACCGAAACAGACGCGGTATTCAATAAAGCAGGCAATAAAAAACGGCGTGGAGGTCAAATTAATCAATAAGAATGACCTGGGGCGTTTTTATGAAATATACGCCGAAACCATGAATCGGGTAAAAAGCTCTTATAAAACCCCGGAATCTTTATTCCGGCGGCTGTTCGAGTTTCCAAATGTTGGTTTTATGGGAGCTTATCTGAATGGCAAGCTGGAGGCGGCCTGCGTCTTTTTAAATCAAGGGAAAAGATCTTTTTACTGGTGGGGCGCTTCGACTCTGGCAGCCCGGAAATGCAGCGCGAATTACTTGATTCTTTTTTCGGCAACAAAAAAACTCCAAGCAACGGGAGTTAAGGCATTGGATATGGCGAGTTCCAACAATCAGGGTGTTGGTAGCTTTAAGGCCCGATTCGGTGCTGAACTCAAACCTTTCCTGCTTTACCAGAACGGTTAGAAAACTTTGGAGTCAAACCATTCCAGGGTTTTGGCCAAATTGATTCTTTCACGATAGTTTTTTTCTTGTATTTCAAGGGTCATTCCGATTCCACCGGGCCACTCATGAATGATTCGGCAGGCCTTGGCTAACATATTTTCGCTGAAATCTCCGACTTGCGGGATAATTCCTTCGGCGCATTTTAGGGAAGTCAGTTTTTTAAATGAAGAGAAATGAAAGTGGGCGATATTTTTTTTGAGTTGAAGAAAATCAAAAAAAGCCGGATGATTCTTCGACAAAGCTTCAATTTGTTTGGATACGGACCCGAATGCGCCGCAGCTATAAGCCCAATGGCCCAGATCCCACGCAATTTTTATTCCGGCTTGGGTCAAATTTTTAAAGTCATCCGGAAAAACAAAGACGGAATCAAAATCATTTCCTTGGTTGCCAACAATGGGCAGATTTTCAATGCAGACAGCCACGTTTTGGTTTTGCGCGAATTCCCCCAAAGCTTGATAAAAGCCAAGATATCTTTGCCTGATTTGCGGTAATTTTTTGTGGTCAAACTTTTCCAGTAGCCGTATATGATTTGAATGTAGGACTAGGTATGGAATTTTGCGTTCACCAAGTGCCGCCACGGCAGTGTAAAGTAATTTGGTAAGTTTTTTGGATTCCAGATAATCCGCATTTTCTGCCGGGAAATGGAAAGCCCGAACCGTTCCTGTTCGGGTGGCAACATTGAGTAACTTGGAAAATTTATTTTGTTCGACCAGCCCTGATAGTTGTTTGCCGTCAAAAATATTCGCCTCCAGCGATAATTTGCGCTGTTTGATCAGGCTACGGGGGATTTGGCTGCTGTCGGTTAGGAGAAACGGGACGCAGAGCTTGATCATGATTAAGATTTGATCTGTCTTAGGCAGAAGAATGCTTCCGCATATTTTAAATTGACTTTCGCGCCCCAGACCTTGGCATTGGCTTCAATTGCTTCCAAGGATCGGGGGTGAGGGAATTTATGCAGTTCGCTTTTATAGCAACTCATGGCCTTCAGTTTTTTCTGTATTTCCGCCTCAATGTTTACGAAGATATTGGGAAGAAATGCCCGGCTGGTTGTGTAGCCGGCCATTTCCGTGGAAGAAAGCGTTTCAAAATGATAAATCGTCCGGACGGAATTGTTTTCTATCGGCCGGCAGGCGATCGTTACGGCCTCGGAGGTTCGCTGGTGATCAACATTCAGATCGCCGGGATGATGGGTATAAACTATTGCGGGTTGGATTTTGCGGACATAAACGGAAACTTTTTTTGCGATATCCAGCATATCAATTCTGTCGAAACGGTTATCAGGCAAGCTTTCTCGGTAAAAAAATTTTATACCCAAGCAAGCCAGTGCATTCTTGGTTTCTTGAAGCGATTTGTGATTGATTGTCTTAGTTAATTTTTTGTATGCATGGTTGCGCGAGCTTTTGCCATCTCCCAAAATCAAAACATAAACCTCGTCACCGGCCGCAGCGTGTTTGCACAACGCCCCGCCGACGCCAATGATTTCATCGTCCGGATGGGCCACAACCGCCAATATTTTTTGCATAAATTTAAATCAAAGCCCGCTAATTACCCGTATTATAGGCCACTCTGGACAATATTGCTAGCATCTGATAAACTGGAAAGTCCTAAATTCTGGACAAGTCGGAAAGTAAGGAGGAAAGGGCAGATGTCGCGGAAATGGAACGAAGATGACGGGCCGGAACGCGTACAGCGTGACGGCAAGCGGCTGAGCCGGCAAGCTCGGTCGCTGCTGAAGCAAGCCCGGCGTCCTTCCTTCCACTGTCTGCGTTGTGGAAGCGAGGTGCCGACCGAAGCGAGCCACACCAGGCATCGGAATCATTGTCCGATTTGCCTTTGGTCGCGGCACGTGGATGGATCAATCGGCGATCGCAAGTCGACCTGTCTGGTTTCGATGGAGCCCCTGGGGCTGACCATCAAGCGGGACGGGGGCGAATTGATGATTGTGCATCGATGCACTGGCTGCCGCAAAATCGGCAAAAATCGCGTTGCCGGTGACGATAACGCGGCATCCATCGCAGCGTTGCTTGAGAGCAGCGCGGCGCTGGACGAACACACGACGGCCGAGCTGGAAGCGGAAGGCATCGAGCTCTGTCGTGATCGCGACCTGGTCGAAGAGCGGCTCTGGGGCCGCGGGGGAACGAGTTGAAAAACTGGTTCCCCTTTTTACTTGACTTGACAGATACCCCTAGGGGGTATATCCTGAATTAAGGAGACTTTACTATGCCCAAGCAATTATGGTGGCTAATTTCAGCGGGGGTAGGCGTGGCGGCCCTGGGCGGCGTGCTGCTCTTTGCCCAGCCGGCTGGCCATGAAACTATGAACCAAACTCCGACCGGTGAGACGTTGGCGGTGCAGCTGGAGCCGGCCAATTATGATTTTGGGACAATTTCAATGAAGGACGGCTTGGTGACCAAATCATTCCAGGTTACGAATCCCCAGGATCAGGATCTCGACTTGGCTACGCTTTACACTTCTTGCATGTGCACGACGGTGAAGTTGGTATTGGACGGCCAGGAATACGGGCCCTTCAGCATGCAGGGGCACGGCGCCATGAAGATGCTCAATCAAAAATTGCGCGCCAGCCAAAAGGCCCAACTGTTAGTGACGTTTGATCCCAATGCCCATGGCCCGTCCGGCATCGGGGTGATTGAGCGCAGCGTTAGCCTGCAATCTAAGCAAGGCGAAATTGCGAGTGTCGGAATTAAAGCCAATGTCACCCCATGAATCCCGTTAGAAATTTACATAGCTTAATTTACAGCAAAATAATGCCTGATGCATTGTTTATAAATAAAAGTTTTATTAAACCGATCATTATTTCTAAACGGGATGAATAAATATTTAATGACCATCGTGGGTTTACTGTTGTTGTTTTTCGGCCTAGCTTTGACCCTGGGGAATTATTCCGGTTCTAGCGCCTGGGTCTGGCAGGTTTCCCAGCAGGGCCAGTGGTTTTTTCCGTTGCTGACTGTGTCGGCCATCGTTGACAGCATCAATCCCTGCGCATTTTCGATCCTGATCGTCAGTTTAATTTTCCTCTTTAGCGTGGGGTCAACGACTTCGAAAGTCATCCGATATGGCTTGGTTTATATTTTTGGCATTTTTGTAGCATACTTTTTGATCGGGCTTGGGCTCCTCCAGGCGCTGCATATTTTCAACACCCCGCATTTTATGTCCAAGGTCGGTGCCGTGATGCTGGTGATTTTTGGCACAGTCAGCATTTTGGAAGTCTTGATTCCTTCGTTTCCGATCAAACTGGGGGTGCCGCAGGGCGCGCACCAAAAAATGAACCAATTGTTGGAAAAAATGAGCCTGCCAGCCATGTTTTTGCTGGGCGGCTTGGTGGGACTGTGCGAATTTCCGTGCACCGGCGGGCCATACCTCATGGTTATCGGCCTCCTGCACGACTCGCGGACCTATTGGCAGGGCGCGGGATATTTGATTCTTTATAATCTGATTTTTGTCCTGCCCCTGGTGCTGATTTTGTTGACCGCCGGCAACGAGCGATTGGTCGCTAAAGTTAAGACTCTGCAGCAGCAAAACAAAAAGGCGGTCAAACTAACCGCCGGTCTGGCCATGATTTTACTGGCCATATTAATCATGACTTTATGATCAACTGGAAAAAGATCTGCCCAATTTGCGCTGCGGTTGTGATTGGCTGGGTGGCCATGCTGGTTTGGATGTGGAGCGGGCATGCGGTAGATAAGATTTTGCTGGCCATTCTAATGGGAATGAGCGCGGGGGCCATTGCGACCAAATATGGCCACAATGTTGTTTGGAAATCTCTCATGGTGATTTTGGCCGTTCCCGCAGTCTGGTTTGCGGTCAAGGATCAACCGGGCACGGCTTTGGTTTTTTTGGGCCTGGTAATTTTGCCAACCATCTATTTTAATTCTAAACTTAATAAGAGAGGAGAGCGGCAGGACGATAAATTTAAAGACTGTTGCTAATCACTATGATGCTTAAACCCAACCGGAAAAAAGCCGTCAGTCGCCTACATATCATCCAGGGGCAGCTCAAGGGCCTGGAAAAAATGGTGCACGATAACAAATATTGCATCGACGTGATCCGTCTGTCTTTGGCCATTCAAAAATCCCTGCAGAGCTTCAACAAACACATGCTGGAAAATCATCTGAAGGAGCATGTCTCGCACCAGTTCACATCCGGCAAAGACAAACAGGCCATCAAAGAGCTGTCGGACATTTATTTTTTGAATAATAAATAATATCGAAAGGGGGTGAAGATATGAATAACAATGACAAACTCTGGTTCGCTTTGGGTGGTTTGGTCTTGGGGCTTCTGATTGCCGGATTTTTCGCTTCCTACGCCGTGAACGGGAATCGTGGCGGCATGATGCGAATGATGGGGATCCGTTACGGAGATCACATGATGATCGATGGTTCTTACATGGTCGGCAATACTTACGGCAATTCTTCCGCAATGCGGGCTATGATGAGCGGCCTTAACAACAAAACCGGGAATGATTTTGACCAAGCGTTTCTGTCAGAAATGATTCTTCATCACGAAGGAGCAGTGGACATGGCTACCTCGGCTCTGTCCAATGCCCAACATCAAGAACTGAAAGATTTGGCCGAGGGCATTATCAATGCTCAAACCAAGGAGATCGGCCAGATGAAAGTTTGGCAACAAGCCTGGTCTAAATAAGTAACTAAAAGATTAAATATGATCAATCTAAAACATTTGCTGAAAGTCAGCGCTGCCTGGGTTAGCATTGTGTATGCGGTTTGTTTTGCCGGAGTTGCCATGTTTCCGCTTCTTCGGCCGGGATTCATGAGATACGGTTTGCACATGGGAATTGATATGGGCCGCAACATTCTCACTTTCGGGACATTTATTTCGGGTCTCATTATCTGGAACGTCATTGCTCTGCTGGCCGTTTGGCTGTTTGTCACGCTATTTAACAGCATTAAAAAATAGAATGGATCACAGTCACCACGGCCACGAAATGCATGCCGAACCGCATAATCACGATAAGCATGCCGGCCATTCGCCGGAAATGTTCCGTGACAAGTTCTGGTGGAGTTTGATTTTAACCGTGCCCACGCTGTTGTATTCCGGCATGATCCAAGACTGGTTTAATTTTGGGATGCCGGAGTTCCCGGGATCCCAAAATATTCCTTTGATTTTCGGCACAATCTTGTTTTTTTACTCGGGCACGGTGTTTATCAAATCTGCTGGCGCGGAGTTGCGCGCCGCTCGCCCCGGGATGATGGTTTTAATCAGTCAGGCGATCATTGTGGCGTTTGCTTATAGCGTATTTTCCTCCTTGCGCGGGCGGGACACCGAATTTTTCTGGGAACTCTCCACTTTGATTACGATTATGATTTTTGGGCACTGGATGGAAATGCGATCGGTCATGAACGCCCAGGGAGCGCTCAAGGAACTGGCCAAACTGTTGCCTGATATGGCAGAATTGGTTGACGGCCGCCAGATTGCATTGTCTGAAATAAAAATCGGCGACGTGATGTTGGTGCGGCCCGGCGCGAAAGTTCCCGCCGACGGCATAGTTGTGGATGGCAGTTCCTCGGTCAACGAATCCATGATCACCGGGGAGAGCGAGTTGATCAAAAAAATAAAAAATCAGACGGTCATTGCCGGCACGGTCAACGGTAACGGTTCCTTGAAAGTTCAAGTCACCAAGATTGGGGACAATACCGCCTTAGCGGGAATTATGCGGCTGGTGGCCGAAGCTCAGAAATCCCAATCCAAAGCCCAAATTCTCGCGGATCGGGCGGCTTTTTATCTGACAATCATTGCGACCATTTCTGGCGCGGCCACGCTGGCCGCCTGGCTGCTGTTGGGCCGGGGCGGGGCGTTTGCCCTGGAACGGACGGTCACGGTTTTGGTCATTGCCTGCCCGCACGCTTTGGGTTTGGCCATTCCATTGGTAACCTCGATCTCGACCAGTTTGGCGGCGAAAAACGGACTGCTTATTAAAAAACGAATTGCCTTGGAAAGCGCCCGCAACATTGATGTGGTGCTGTTTGATAAAACCGGGACGCTGACCCGCGGCGAGCATGGCGTGGTGGATATTTGGCCGCTGGTCGGCTCGCAGCAAGATTTGATTCGGCTGGCGGCCTCGGTCGAGGCCGGTTCCGAGCATCCGATTGCGAAAGCAATCATGGCCAAAGCGCGCGAGTTTAAACTGGAGTTATTTGCAGCAAAGGATTTTTCGGCCGTTCCCGGCAAAGGCGCCCAGGCGGTGCTTAACGGTAAGGAATATTTTGTCGGCCGGACCCAAGCAGCGGGCGAATTGGAAAGCAAAGCGGCCCTGGCCGGTGAAGAGGGAAAAACCGTGGTTTTTATCCGGGAAGAAAACAAGTTGTTGGGTGCGCTGGCGACCGCTGATTTAATCCGGGAAGAATCAGCGCAAGCGATTGCCGAGCTTAAGGCCATGGGCAAGCGGGTGGCCATGCTGACCGGGGACAGCGAGGCGGTGGCGAAATATGTGGCCAAAAAATTGGGGATCACCCGATATTTTGCGCAGGTTCTGCCGGAACACAAAGTCGATAAAGTCAAAGAGTTGCAAAAAGACGGAAGCCGCGTGGCGATGGTCGGGGACGGGGTCAATGATGCGCCGGCTCTGGCTGCCGCGGATATTGGCATCGCGATTGGTGCCGGCACCGATGTGGCCATTGAGAGCGCCGGGATAATCCTGGTCAAAAGTGATCCGCGCGACATCGTCAAAATTGTCAAATTATCCAAAGCTACGTATGCCAAAATGAGCCAGAATCTGGTTTGGGCCACCGGCTACAACGTGATTGCCATCCCACTGGCGGCCGGGTTGTTGGGTATAATTTTGCCCGCGGCAATAGGGGCAATTCTGATGTCAGTCAGCACCGTGGTGGTTGCCCTGAACGCGCAGTTGCTGAGAAAATTGGATTTATAAAGAAGGTAGTTTTTTAAATTTGATCCAGGTCGATCGTTTCGTCAATTCGGATCTGGGCGATGAAGTCGGGGATATGGGAAACCATAATCATAGCGCCCTGATACTCATCGAGAGCTTTGGCAATCACGGGTAAATGCCGGAAATTGATATGGTTGGTCGGCTCGTCCAATATCAGGAGCCCCGGATTGAGCAGCGACAGGCGGCAAAAAGACAGAAGGCCCTTTTGCCCTTCGGAGAGCGCGCGGATCGGGTTGTTGAGCAATTTGCCGTTAAGCAGGAAGCCGGCGCTGGCAGCGCGCAATTTGTGTTCATCCTTGGCTTTCATAACTTCCAGGAGCGAGTCATAGGCCGTTTGGTCGAAATCTCCGCCTCTGGCGGAAAAGTTGCTGAAATCCTGTTTGTAATATCCGATTTTAACTCCCGGGGCGATGGTAAAACCGCTGCCTGAGCCGGTAGCGATTTTTTCGAGCAAGGTGCTTTTGCCACTCCCGTTGCGCCCGGCAATCAGCAGGTGCTTGCCTTTTTTGATTATAAGCTCAAGTTGTTTTGTCACAGGTTGGTGATTTTTGATGGCGCCAACCGAAGTGAATTCGATAACTTTGCCGTGGAAGTGAATGTCAAATTCCTGGGCCGGGATGGTGAAGTTCCGGATGGTTTCATCTTCTTGGCGCACGTCAACCAGATTCTCTTCCGCTTCTTCCGCGGCTTCGCGCATGCGCTTGGCCACGGCTCTTAATTTTCCGCCCTTGTGGGCGAAGACTTCGGCCTGGGAACGTTTTTCCTGGATTTGGGCCTGCATCCGGGCGTTCTGCTGCTGCTCGCGCTGAATCCGTTCTTCGATTTCCCCGACCACGTCATAGTAGTTGCCGGTATATTGTTCAACCTTGTGGGTGAAGACATCCAGATACAAGACCCCGTCGGAAAATGCGTTCAAAAAATCCGCATCATGGGAAATGACAATGCAGGTTTTTTCATACATCATCAAAAATCCGGTCAGATGCTCGATCCCCAGCCGGTCGAGATTATTGGTCGGTTCATCGAGCAGTAAAATATCCGGGTCCTGAATTAAGGCGTGGGCCAGGAGCAGGCGCGCCTGCTGGCCGCCCGAAAGCTCATTAATTTTTTTATCCAAGGACAGCTGGACATTGACCACTTCAAACACATTGGCAATCAGCCGGTCCAGATCGTATTTTTTGTCCTCAAAGGCGGTGGCAAAGTATTCGCGCACATTCAGGTGGAGGCAATCTTTAGGCATAACCTGGTGGGCGATGGCGATTGTGGCCTCGGTCGGCGTTAAGTTGATCCGGCCGTTTTGGGGCCTGATTTCGCCGGTGATCATTTTAAACAAGGTGCTTTTGCCGGCCCCGTTTTGGCCCATGAGCGTGATCCGGCTGCCGGTGCGCACGCCAAATGAAACTTCGTCGAGCACGATCTTGTCGTGCCCGTATTCGAAGCTGACGTTGGCGAAGCTTAAAATGACGCTGTCTTTTCTCATGGTTTTCAAAAAAATACCCCGCGCCTGCGGGAATGCTTGAATATTTTAGCCCAAAAAACCTGAATGGTCAATAGGTTTGAGCCGGTTTGCTTCGGATTTGCATAGGAGTATAATAAATAAGGATAAAAATCATTAAGAAACAAACACATGTCAAATACGCAGAAAATGGAGTGGGCGCTCCGGATCGGAGTGGCGGGTGAGTTTTTGGGTCATGGGCTGTTGGGGCTGCAAGGCAAGGCTGACTGGATCAAATGGATCATGCAGCTAACCCATGTCAGCAATCCGACCGCGCACACTTTATTGCTGATTGTGGGCGCGGCCGATATACTGGTCGCGTTAATAGTTCTTATCAAGCCCATTAATTGGGTTTTATTGTGGGCGGTGTTTTGGGGATTCTGGACCGCGCTGGTGCGGCCGCTGGTCGGCGTTGGTTGGCTGGATTTTATCGAACGCTTCGCCAACTGGGGCGCGCCATTGGCGTTGTATTACTTCTATCAGATAAACAAAAAATAATTAATTAAAATTTTATGATAAGTCATATCCCGGAACCAAAAATTTCCCGTTTATTGTTTGCCAACACCAGCTCGTCTTGGTTTTGGCTAATCGTCCGGCTCTATGTCGGTTATGAATGGTTTATGGCCGGTTGGGAAAAATTTCACAATCCGGCCTGGGTCGGCAGCAATGCCGGCACTGCCGTGAAAGGTTTTTTGATGGGCGCGCTTAATAAAACTTCCGGTGCGCATCCGGATGTGCAAGGCTGGTATGCTTCGTTTATTCAAAACGCAGCGTTGCCGAATACCGCATTGCTTTCGCATTTGATTACTTACGGAGAAATTGCGGTGGGCGTCGCCTTGATTCTCGGGATTTTTACCGGCATTGCCGCTTTTTTCGGCACGTTTATGAATTTGAATTTTTTGTTGGCCGGGACGGTCAGTACCAATCCGATTTTACTGTTGCTGCAATTGTTCCTGATTCTGGCTTGGCGGGTGGCGGGCTGGATGGGTTTGGATCGCTGGATTCTGCCGGCTTTCGGGACCCCCTGGCAGCCAGGCAAGCTAATTGAGAAGTAACAAGCACGCGAGATGACGAACGAGTGGTAATTAAGCTTTGTTAATCAAATTTATGAAAGGATATAAGGACAATATTGAACGGCTGACTCTGGCCAATGAGAACTTCCGCCAGGTTTTGTATACGGCCAAATTCAGCCAGCTGGTCCTAATGAGCCTTAAACCGGGTGAGGAGATTGGGGAGGAAATTCATGAGGGGGACCAATTTTTTCGGCTCGAAAAAGGGCAGGGCCGGGCCGCTGTGGCCGGCGCCAGCTATGATCTGGCCGAGGGAGACGTTTTAATTGTGCCGGCGGGATGCAAACATAACATCATCAATGTTTCCACAACCGATTTTTTGAAATTATATACCTTGTATTCTCCGCCCCATCATCGTGATGGCGTGGTGCACGTCACCAAACAACAAGCGGAAACAGACAGTGAACAGTTTGAAGGCCGGGCTTCCGAATAAAAATTAAAAATGGAGTTTTTAAATTTACCGGCAACAATCGAATACTGCGAGAAGGCCGGCAACTGGCTGATTGCCCGGCCGTTTTATGCGGTTAGCAATTTTGCCTATGGTTTCGCTGCGGTTGCGATACTGGTCAAAGGCCGGGGCAGCCGATTATCGCAAATTTTCGCCGGATTGTTGTTGTTCATTGCCAGCATGTCCTTTGCTTATGATACCAAGGATAATTTCGTGACACAGTTGCTGGATCTGTTCGCCATTTATATTTTTTTGCACACCTTGATATTTTTGAATCTGAAAAACAAGATTGCCGCCAGGAAGCTGATAATTTTTCAAATTCTTGTGATAGTGGGCGCCATGGCAGCAATCGTTTTATTCCGCGGGTATACCGGGACGCTGATTATTGGCGGCTTCGTCCTGGCGGTCTTGGCCAGCCAGCCCGAACTGATCCGCAATCCGGCCATGGCGCTGCTTACTGTCGGCACGATTTTTTGGCTCCTGGATGTCAATAAAATTTATTGCGATCCGCGGCAGATTTTTAATGGCCGTGGCGCGTTTCATCTGTTGACGGCCGGCAGCATTTACCATTTGTATTCGTTCTATGAAAGTAATATAATCAAACTGAGAATTTAAAAAATTAGCCAAAATATGACAAATTTATTCCATAAATATGGTTCGTATGCGGCCTGGATCATTGCAGCGCTGGCGACGACCGGCAGTTTGTATTTTCAATATATTATGAGCCTGCCGCCCTGTGTTTTGTGCTGGTATCAGCGCATTTTCATGTATCCGCTGGTGGCCATAATTGCCGTCGGGATTTTAAAAAAAGATAGCAATCTACCGCTGTATGTCTTGCCGCTTTCCTTGATTGGCCTGGCGATTTCAATTTATCACAACCTGCTTTATTACAATCTTATCCCGGAATCTTTGGCGCCTTGCACGATCGGCATCTCTTGCACGACCCGGCAGATTGAATGGCTGAGTTTCGTTACTATTCCGTTGCTGTCCCTGCTTTCTTTTTTGACCATTAACGTTATCATGATCATTAATCTTAAAAAACATGAATCCCGTTAGAAATTTGACCCGAAGTATATTTGTGATAGAATATTTAACCCTAAGGATTATGAATAATTTAATTATTAACTATGGAAATTTCTAAACGGGATGAATAAAGAAGCCAAGATTTTAATCGGCGTCGGCCTGGTAATAATCCTCGGCGGCTGGGCGCTGGCCAAGTTCGGCCCGAAAACGGAAAAATTCGTGCCACCGGCGGATTTGGGCAAACTGGTTCGCGATGACAGCCACGGCACTCACGGAGCCAGGGCCAAAGTCACGCTGGTGGAATTCGGCGATTATCAATGTCCGGCCTGCGCCGCGGCGCACCCGGTGCTCAAACAGATCGTTGAAGCCTACAAAGACAATCCGGATTTTACTTTCGTTTTTCGGAATTTTCCGCTGACTGAGATCCACAATGCCGCCGAAATTTCATCCGAGGCGGCCGAGGCCGCAGCCGAGCAGGGCAAGTTTTGGGAAATGCACGATTTGCTGTATGAAAAGCAAAGCGAATGGGCAGGTTCACAGGCGGAAGGTTTCCTGATTGGTTATGCGGAAAGTTTGGGATTGGATGTCACCAAATTCCGCCAAGCGTTGGATCAGCAAAAATTTGCCAACGTGATTAAAACCGACCGAGCCGATGGTGAAGCGCTGAAAATCAATTCCACGCCCTCATTTTTCCTCAACGATGAAAAAATGGTCGGGGTTCCGGTGTTTGAAACTCTGAAATTAAAAATCGACGAGAAGCTTAAATAACCTTGTTATCGTGTTATACTGAACACAAGCAATCCTTTATCGTAAAGGGGGTGAACAACAAATGATGGGACATCACAAAGGTCTACACTCAGTTTCTTTCGTTCTGCTCGTGATTGGCGGCCTTAACTGGCTGCTCAAGGTCTGGAATTGGGATATCGCCACCTGGGGCCTGAGTATGACTGTGCTGAACGTGATTTATGTGCTGGTTGGGCTCGCGGCGGTTTATGAAGTTTTTACCCACAAATCGAACTGCAGAGCGTGCACGAATGACATGGGCAATAAATAATCAAATTGATTCAAAAAATGGGCAATCCGCCCGTTTTTTGTTATAGTGAAAGCATGCCAAAGACTCTACGACAGTCTCGATACACGGTTTTGGTCATTATGATTTCAGTGGCCATGGTTTTGTTTGCTTTCAGTTTCTGGCTGATCCACCGCCGCACAAATATCCCGCAGCCGATTAAAGGCAGCGCCGTGGCGGAACCCCAGATTGATTATGAATGGGGAGATCTTGAAAATAAAACCTATGGCTTGAAATTTTCCTATCCCAAAAATATTTTTGAATCCAACACCAACCCAGTCAAAGTCGGTAAGATCACCAGATTGTTTTTGGCCAGCAGCGCCGGCGGCACGATTACCGCGGAAGTTTTTGACCAGCAGTTTGATCCCAAAAATATCGTCAACGAATCCTTGCGGAAAGTGAATAACGCTTCAGCTCTCAATGTTTCCGGCCGAATTGGTTATCAGTATCAGGAAATTGGCGCGGATTGCACCAAAAAAGTCGTGCAGGCGCCTCTGGGCAACCAGACCGCCGCCATGGTTTTTGCCAGCTGCAGTCTTGATCAGGAGCCACTGGTGGTCGAAAACCGAGAACTGATACTGCGGGTTTTGAGAAGCCTTGAACTCAATCCCGCCAGCTCAACTTCTACGGCGATCGTCAACTGGAACATAGCTGCGGACGATACCGGTGCCAGTCCCAATCCGATTGAAGTTGTATCTGGCGACATCGCGGAACTGACATTTATCGTTTCCAATGCCAACGTCCTCTCCGGCGGCCTGGCGTTCAAAAGCCAGGATATCGATACCGGGCTGATCCCGGCCGGAACAAGCAAGACCGTTTCGTTCAAAGCCGATCAATCGATGGAGTTCGCGGTCTTTGGCTCCGGCGATCTCAGAAAAAATTATACGATCAAGGTCAACGTGATTGATGAGTAAGCTGATTGAGTGCGGAGAAAAATTATGAAACTCCTCTGGTCCTACCTTAAACGCTATAAAAAAATCTTGTTTGGCACCCTGGCTCTGGCCGTGGTCAACCAGGTCTTTTCGCTGTTGGATCCGCAGATTTTCCGGCTGTTGGTGGATAATTACATCAGCCGGGCCAGGGAATTGTCCCGCGGCGATTTTCTCCATGGTGTGCTCTTGTTGCTCCTCGGCACCGTGGGGGTGGCGCTTGTTTCGCGCATTGCCAAAAATTTTCAGGATTACTATTTGAATGTCGTGGTGCAGAAAGTTGGCACCCAGATGTATTCGCACAGCGTTCAACATTCGTTTTCGCTGCCCTATGCCGTGTTTGAAGACCAGCGGTCGGGCGAGTTTTTGCAGAAACTGCAAAAAGCCCGGACTGATGCGCAGTTGTTTATCACCAGCAGCGTCAATATTTTGTTCCTGTCGCTGGTCGGCATCGTTTTCGTTGTGGCTTATGCCCTGTATGTCAATTGGATGGTTGGCCTCGTTTATTTTTTGATTATTCCGGTTCTCGGCGGCACGACTTATTTGATCAGCCGAAAAATCAAAGCGGCCCAGGTTCGGATTATCACAGAAACCGCGGCTCTGGCCGGCTCGACCACCGAAACGCTCCGCAATGTTGAATTGGTCAAAAGCTTGGGGCTGGAGAATCAGGAAATTAAGCGACTCAACGATACCAACAGCCAAATTCTGACTTTGGAGCTGGAAAAAATTAAGATTATCCGCAAGTTCAGCTTTATTCAGGGGACGATGATCAACGCGCTTCGGTCCGCGTTGATGTTTTTGATGCTCTGGCTGATTTATACCGGGGCCGTGACATTCGGTCAATTTTTCAGTTTGCTGTTTTATTCTTTTTTTATCTTCAACCCGCTGGCCAGCTTGGGCGAAGTCGCTCAGCAGTATCAGGAAGCCAAAGCCAGCCTGGACCGGCTCGACGAGATTCTTAGAATCCAACCCGAGGCCAAGCCGGAGAAGCCCGTGGTGATCAAAAAACTGGAAGCAATCAGCTTCCAGGAGGTCAGTTTTAAATACGAGACGGCGGACAAGCCGGCTTTGGAAAACATTAATGTGGAAATCAAATCCGGGCAGACCGTGGCCTTTGTCGGCCCGTCAGGGAGCGGGAAGACCACCCTGGTCAAATTGATTGTGGGATTGTATAAGCCGACCGGCGGCCGGATCGAATTCGCCGGCACTGACGTGCGGCAAATCGATATGGAAAAATTCCGTAACCGCATCGGCCTGGTCGCCCAGGACACCCAGTTATTCGCCGGTACGATCCGAGAGAATTTGTTGTTTGCCAGCCCGAATGCTACGGATGAGCAATGTTTGGCAGCCCTGCGGGCGGCGGCGGCCGACAGTCTATTGGATCGCGGCCTGCCCGCCACTGCAAGCAGGGCGTTGCAGGCGGGCGGCCAAGGCTTAGAAACCAAAATCGGCGAGGGCGGACTTAAGCTTTCCGGCGGGGAAAAGCAGCGCCTGGCGATTGCGCGAGCCCTGCTGCGCGACCCGGATTTGCTGATTTTCGACGAAGCCACTTCGAGCCTGGACTCGATTACGGAAGAGCAAATCACCCAGACGATTAAGGAAATCGAAAAACAGCGCGCTAGCCATATCAATGTCCTGGTGGCGCATCGTTTAAGCACCATCATGCACGCGGATATGATTTATGTTTTGGAAAAAGGCAAACTGGTGGAGCAGGGCAGCCACGATGGTTTGTTGAACCAACATGGTTTATACGCCGCCCTCTGGCGCCAGCAGATCGCCTCGAAGGAAAAAGAATTTGCGGTAGTATAACCCCTCCGGCCCTTCGGGCCACCTCCCCTTATATTAAGGGGAGGTTTTTAAAATCACCCCCTCTTAAAATAAGAGGGGGTGCGTTAGTCTAGGGTCAGCGGGGGAGTTACTTCCCCTTATTGTGAAATTGTTCGTGGATGTCGTGGAGGCGTTTATTGGTTAAATGAGTATAGATTTGCGTGGTAGAAATTGAAGCATGGCCGAGCATTTCTTGCACCGCCCGGATGTCTGCGCCATTGGCCAGCAAATCAGTGGCAAAACTATGCCGCAAAGTGTGCGGGGTGATTTTTTTTCCGCCAAGGGCGGATCCGCCTCCGGCGGACATGTCCGCAATTTTTACATATTTTTTGATCAGGCGCTGGATGGAGCGGGGCGTTAACCCGTTTTTGACCTCGCCCATGGATTCGATTTGTTTCTCCACCGACTCTTTGGCTTTGTGGCGGATGAATAAATATTTGGAATTATCCTCGCGCGCCTCCAGGTATTTGGCCAAGGCTTGCGCTGATTCATCCGAGAGGAAAACGACGCGCAACTTGTCGCCCTTGCCGCGCACGCTGAATTCGCCGCGCTTTAAGTTGACCTGGTCCTGCTTGAGGTTGGTCAGTTCCGAAATGCGCAGGCCGGTGGAAAACAGGGTTTTGAAAATAGCCTCGTCGCGCAGCCGGGTCAGTTTGTTTTTTTCGGACTGGGTGGCCTCGATCAGCCGTTCGACTTCTTCGGTGTTTAGGAATTCCGGATGCCGTGCCGGGGTTTTGGGTAGTTCGATTTTTTCCGGGGCGAGCGAGCTGATATCGCGCTTGGCCAGATATTTCAGGAAACTGCGCAGGGAAATCAAATGATAATTTTGGGTGATGACTTTGAGCGTTTTGTCCTTTGGGCTCAGCCGATTGAGGAAGAGGCGATAGGATCGCACCAATTCCAGATCGATATCTTCCGGATCCGTCACGCCCTGTTTGGCGCAAAAATCCACAAACCTCTTGAGGTAGTGGTCATAATTGCGCAAAGTGAGCTTGGATCGATTGCGCTCGATCTCGAGATACTCTAGGAATTGGAGAGAGTAGCGCTGAAGTTTAGTTTTGGATTCTGTCATTTTTTACATTTCATCTTCTCCCCTCGCGGGAGAAGATGTCCGATCCCTAGATCGGACAGATGAGGGGGTTAATAAGTTCAATCGGATTTGTTATTTGTCATTTGGAATTTTGCTTTATGTCGCACAATAATTATAGCAAAATTGAAATAAAAAAAGAACCAGCTTCGCGGTTGCCCACGAAAGCTGGTCTAGCTGTGTTAGTTACCGTCTCCGGCTTAACCGTGCTTGGCGATGATGCCGCTGGTCACTTCCAGGATCTTGGGGATGTCCGGGTAATCCGCCTGGAGTTTGCGGGCCAGCGCCACGGTCTCGAGCTGTTCATCCGAAGACAGTTCATCAGAAGCAGTCAGAAGCCTGCCCAGCAACTCCAGTCCGTATTTGAACGGGCTCGTGGTAGCGTCAAAGATCAGTTCCAGCAATTCGCCACCCTGGCGCATCTCGGCCAGGGCCCTGGTGCCGCGAGCGAGAAATCCAGCCTCGACCTCCAGCAGTCGTAAGGCCTCACGGAACAGTGTCATATCTCCTCCTGTTTTTTTCACCTATCGATTATTACGACTCGATTGATAATAATAAGGCTTTGAGCCTCCTTAGTCAATCTTGCAAAAGAAACGCAATTATGCTAGAATTATTTTGTTATTAAATCCACGGATGGCGATTTCCTAGCTATCGCGTGGCAAGAGAGGCACTACATGTTAACGCCCAAGGAAAAAGAACAAATTATTAAGAAGTTCCAGGTGCACAAGGACGATACGGGATCTCCCGAAGTGCAGGTTGCGATTCTGACCCGTGAAATCGAAAAGGTTTCCGAGCATCTCAACGAGCACAAGAAAGATAACCATTCCCGCCGCGGGCTCCTCAAGATGGTTGGCAACCGCCGCCGGCTGCTGCGTTACCTCAAAGCCGAGGACGAGAAGCGCTGGGACAAATTGACAGACAAGTTAAAACTTAATAAGTAGGGGTCAGCGGGCAGCATACAGCGTTCAGAACTGTACGCTCAACACTACACGCTGTCCGCTAATTTAACAATTAATTCCGTGAGTGCTGATAGCAAAGAGGCTGTACGAGATTATAATTTTAGATTATAAATTATAGTTTCATACAACTTCTGTGCTCAAAGCACAATCGCGGAAACAAAAGGTTACCAAATGAAGAAAGCGAAAGTAGAACAAGATTTAGCCGGCACGAAGATTTCCTTCGAAACCGGGGTTTTGGCCTTGCAGGCCGATGGTTCGGTCTTGGCCAAGCTCGGCGACACCGTGGTCTTAGCCACGGCCGTCATGAGTAAGGGTTTGCGCGAGGGCATGGATTATTTCCCGCTCTTGGTTGATTATGAGGAACGGCTTTATGCCTCAGGCAAGATCAAAGGCTCGCGGTTTATTAAGCGCGAAGGCCGTGCCACGGATGAAGCGATTCTTTCGGGTCGGCTGATTGACCGCACCATTCGTCCTTTGTTTCCGGACGGCATGCGCAACGACGTGCAGGTCGTGGCCACGATTTTTTCTGTGGATGAAGTCAATGATCCGGATGTCTTGGCCGTAACCGCTTCCTCCGCCGCCTTGTGCATCTCCCGCATTCCGTTTGACGGCCCCATTGCCGCGGTGCGGGTGGGCCGCGTGGACGGCAAGTTTATCCTGAACGCTTCTTACAAAGAACGCGAAGCTGGCGATCTCGACTTGGTTGTTTCCGGCACGACCAACCATATTTTGATGGTGGAAGCCGGGGCGAAGCAGATCACCGAAGACGATATGATCGCCGCCATCAAGTTTGCCCAGCCGCATCTGGCCGCTTTGATTAAAATGCAGGAAGATCTGATTAAGCAGGTCGGGGAGCCCAAAGCGGAAGTTAAGCGCGTCTTGGCGGATGAGAAGATTTTGGACGCCGTGGAAAACTTTGCCAAAGATAAACTCCAGACAGCTTTGTATGGCACGTTCCCGAAAGAAGTTCGAGAAAAGCAGGCTGATGCCGTGCGCGAAGAAACTCAAGTGCACATTGCCGAAGCCTTTAAGGAAAATACTGAACTGAATTTGAAACAACATACGAACTTGGCTCTCGATAAGCTGACCAAGAAAGTGGTGCGCGCCAATATTTTGGACAAAGAGCTGCGCGTCGATGAACGCAAACTGACCGTGACCCGGCCAGTGTCCTGCGAAGTGGGGATCCTGCCTCGCACTCACGGCTCCGCCCTGTTTAATCGCGGTGAAACTCAGATTCTAACCACAGTGACGTTAGGATCATCTGGCGATGCCCAGATTCTGGATGGCATGGAAGACTTTACCGTGGATGGGACAGTCAAGCGCTATATCCATCACTACAATTTTCCCGGTTACTCCGTGGGCGAAGTCGCGCCGATCCGCGGCCCAGGCCGGCGGGAAGTCGGGCATGGTGCTTTGGCTGAACGCGCCGTGGAAGTCGTGATGCCGCCGAAAGAAAAGTTTCCTTACACATTACGATTGGTTTCCGAAGCCTTGGGTTCCAATGGCTCGACCTCCATGGCTTCCACTTGCGGTTCAACCTTGGCCCTGATGGATGCGGGGGTGCCGATTGAAACCATGATTGGCGGCGTGGCCATGGGTTTGGTGCTCGATGTGCCAACTGGCAAATTTAAAGTGCTCACCGACATTCAGGGCATTGAAGATTCCAACGGCGACATGGACTTCAAAGTCACGGGCTCGGAAAAGGGCATTACTGCCATGCAGATGGATGTGAAGACCAAAGGCCTCACGGTGGAAATTTTGGATCAAGCCTTAAAGCAAGCCAAAGATGGCCGCATGCATATTCTGGACGTGATGAAGAAAACCATTGCTGCTCCTCGAGCAGAAATGTCACCGCTCGCCCCGCGCATTGAAACCATGCAGATCAATCCGGAAAAAATCCGCGATGTCATCGGTTCTGGCGGTAAGATCATCAACAAGATCATTGCCGACACGGGCGTGAAGATCGATATCGAAGACTCCGGTTTGGTCCTCGTCACTTCCAACAATGCCGAAGGTATGAAAAAGGCTTTGGAGATTATCCATAACTTAACCCGCGACATTAAGATCGGCGAAGTGTTCAAAGGTAAAGTGGTCCGTATCATGGACTTCGGCGCTTTTGTCGAACTGGCCGGCGGCAAAGACGGCATGTGCCATATTTCGGAACTGGCATGGCAGCGCGTCGGCAGAGTCGAAGATGTGGTCAAACTCGGCGATGAACTGGAAGTGAAGGTAATTGAAATCGACCACATGGGTCGCATCAACCTGTCGCACAAAATTTTGATCCCGCGCCCTGAAGGCGGCACCATCGATGAACGGCCGTATGACCGACCGAGACCACCCCGACGTGATGATCACGGCGGCCGCGGCGGCTTCAAACCAAGACATTAGTTTAATCAAAAACGGGCCGAAAGGCCTGTTTTTGATTTGCCCTAGATATTCCAGATGGATTTCGTGGATATTCGTATTATTTGGTTATTTTAAGCCTTTTCTAGCTAATTCTCGTCTTATCTATCTTGACAGCGTCTGGCGTCTAGGTATATAATGTAAATACCTCAATTAATAAGGATTAATCATATGAAAAAGTTTCAACAGTTGTTTGATTTTATAGATGCCGCTGTTAAAAATCGTAAATATCCCGAAAGCACAGCGCAAGGATTGAAAGCTGCTCTTAAAATCTTTCAGGAGCAGTTGAATGAAGATGAGGCTAATTCCTTAGATAAATTCAAAGAAAATTTGGACCAAATTTACCAAAGCGTTGTCGCCAAGAATCCAAATTTTAATTTTAGTTCCCTGGCAACATATAAGTCTCGAGTGAATAAGGTTTTAGGAGACTATGAGCTATACGGAATTGATCCTACTAAAATGGTTAACTGGAAACCTAAACTTATAATTCGTTCAAAAAAGCAAGGGACTCCAAAATCTATCTCCACCTCTACCGAGGAACAAATTGCATCAACGGAATCTAGTTTAACGTCGCCTGTCTTAAATGACATGCACAGGATGGACTTATCTTTACGTCCAGGGGTTAAGTTCACTATCATAGTACCTCGCGATATCACTCAAGCAGAAGCGCAGATTGTAAAATCATTAATTGATAACTTAATTCAGAAATAATAATGTCCCGCCTTGATTATCAAAAATATCGAATTGATAAAATTATCGAGCTAGCTAAGTTTTGTTTTTCGCTCGGTCTTCTTTGCTTTTTGGTTATCAAGGCCCCAAATGAGGCAACCCAAGTCGTAGGAACCGCGGGAGCATTTATACTAGGCGGAAGTAAGTTCAAAGATAAATTAGGATTATAAATTGAAAGTCGCCAAGGTGGCGGCTCTTTAATTCTATACATTTTAGGCTCGGCCGGTCAAAAATGTATAGAATCGATATGCCGACATTTTTGTATATCATTTTGCTCGGCCGAGCAATTCGATATACAGTCGCCAAGCACCACTCATGGCGGGACAAGCTGGCGACTTTTTGTATTCTCTAATTCGCGCGAATAGGCGAATAGTTGAAGCAAGTCGCATATTTTGCGGTTTTTTGGTATGATTAAGCTATGAATGAAGACGATAAGAAAAAATTTGATCGTCAAACTTTTCTAAACGAAAAGCACGCGAAATTCCAAACCCCGCAACAGATTATTGATGATGCGGTTTTGAGTTTTAGTGGGAATAAGATCGAAATTCAAAATAAAATTATCAAAGGCGAGGTCAATGAAGTTTACGCTATCAAAACCAATGGCGGCGATGAATTGATAATCAGAATTGGACGAGGCGATGGGGCAGAAACGTCATTCAGGCGAGAAAAATTGGTCTTAGAAAAGTGCCTTAAAGTCGGCGTCCCTGTTCCTAAGATTTTGTCTATTGAAAGTTTTGAAGTCGAACGTGAAAAGTTGTGTATTTGTATTGAGAACAAGCTTCCCGGAGTACCCATGAATGAATATAAGGACTGGAAAGATCCGGCCAACAAAGCTGAATTGTCGGAATTGGTCCGAAAAGCAGGTGGCATACTGTCGCGGATTCATTCTATTTCTGTGAAGGGATTTGGACATTTGAATTCAGATGGCGTGGGCGAATATAAATCTGTGATTGAAAGAGTAGAGACTGATGATGAGATTTCAGAGGATAAAATGATCGAAGTTGCAAAGCGTCATAACTTTGATAAACAAATAGTTATTCGTGCTTTGCAAATTCTCAAAACGCAGTGGCCGGAACATCCAGTCGCGGAACCTCGACTTATGCATCGTGATTACGGAATTAAACATATTATGATTGATAAGGGCGAGATCACTGGCATACTGGATTTTTAAAACTCGGAAGGGGGCGATAGAGCAATGGATTTTGCTTGGTGGGATTTTTGGAACCGGGACCGTCACCCGATTAAATTTTTGATGGAAGGTTATACGGATAAAAAATTATTTGAAGGCGATTTTGAGATCAGAAAAATTCTTTGGAAAATTTATTTGGGATTAAGTTGCCTTGGATATTTCGACAAAGAAGAAAATTTCGGCAATGTAGAGTATTGCAGGCAAAGATTAGTGGAAGATATTAGCAATTTTTAAGTCGCCAAGGTGGCGGCCCGCCCGCCACGCAAGCCAGCTTGCTGGCGTTGCGGGCAGGCTTTTTGGTATCATTAATCTATGAAAAAATCACCAGAAGGTGAAAATCCAGAGGAGTCTGATCCGGCGACGGGAGAGCGAGAAGTTCAACTGCGCGCGGATTTAAAGCAACAAGGGCTCACTGACGCTCAAATTGACGATATGATGATTCGGCTGCGCGCAGAAGAGTTTTTTAACCCCGATGGTCCGCGGCGGGAACCGGATTTTTTTTATGAAGTGTATGCAGAAAAATTGGGACGACCATTGACGGATTTGGAAAAAATCAGGATGAAGGCCGCGTTGGAGAAAGAGTGGAGCAATCTAAAAGAACATTTCGGTCTAGATAAAGACGGAAAGATTAAGGAAAGCTAAACATAAAGTCGCCAATTCGGGGGCTTTTTGGTATGATTGAGATATGAAACAGCCAATTTTGTTTATGATTGTCGGACTGCCGGGGTCGGGAAAGACTACTCAGGCGAAAGAAATCGAATCCGAGCAAAAGGCGTTGCGATTTACGCCAGACGAATGGATCACCGCGCTATATGGAAATGACGTAGATCGTCCGCACAGAGATGCGGTTCGCGACCCCGTTGAGTTATTCCAGTGGCAAGTTGCTAAGCGAGCCTTAACGCTTGGATGCAATGTAGTTTTGGATTGGGGATTTTGGGCACGCGAGGAGCGAACGAAATACCGGAAAGAGGCAGAGACCTTAGGCGCTCAGGTTAAAATAATTTTTCTTGACGCTGCCATTGAAGAGTTGTGGTCGCGGATTTCGGCTCGACCCGAATCATCCAAAGGAACCTTGCATATAACTAGAGAAGAATTAGAACAGTGGGCAAAAATGTTTGAGCCTCCCACCAACGAAGAATTAAATTAAGTCGCCAAACTAGTTGCTTTTTGGTAAAATTAACCTATGCAAGTTATTTCACTCAATATTTTGGGCGGAGCGTTTTATGGGCCACTCCAAGATTTTATAAACAGGGAAGCTCTCCAAACTGACTTTTTTTGTTTTCAGGAAGTTTATCAATCGGATTTATCGGAAAAGATGGATGGTGATGCCCGGACCAACATTTTGGCGGATCTGCAGTCATGGTTGCCGGGCTTTGAAAGCCACTTCGAACCGGTCCAGGCCGGTTTCCCCAAGCCTGGTGTTACCGCAGGTATGGTGATTTTTGTCCGCAAGGGGATCAGCGTCCAATCGTCAGGGAAAGTGCCGATCCACGATACCATATACAGTGCCGGTAACGAATTGGAGCCGCCTGTCTATATCCAATATGTCCGGCTGGCAAATTTGACCCTGGCGCACATTCATGGAATTGTTTATCCTGGCTCGAAAGTGGATACGCCCGAGCGGCTGGACCAGTCGCGGCGAGTAAATGAGTTTTTGGCGAAAGAAAATCCCCCCAAAATTCTTTGCGGGGATTTTAACCTCGATCGAGACGCGGAAAGCATCGTCCTAATCGAAAAGGGCGGCATGCGGAATTTGATCAAAGAGTTTCATATTATGACCACACGCAGCGAATTGAATTATGCGAAATACCCCGCTCATGACCGCCAATATTTCGCCGACTACGCGTTTGTTTCGTCGGACATGAAAGTTGTAAACTTTGAAGTCCCGGTCGTGAATGTCTCCGATCATCTGCCGCTTAAATTACAATTTGAATAACTATGGGAAAACAAATTATAAAATTATTTCCATACAGCGCGGAATTTCCCAAATGGTTCATTCGCGAAAAAAATAAAATCAAGGCCGCCTTGGATGGATTTTCCAGATTTCGGATCGATCATGTGGGCAGCACTTCCGTCCCCGGACTTGGCGGTAAAGGCATTATCGATATGCTGGTTTCGATTCCGGACTGGAATAACAGGCAACAATACGTGAAAGCTTTAAGAAAGATTGGGTTTGGCCATATTCATCCCGATGACAAACATCGCATTTTCATGAGCCGGGTGAAGCGGACCAAGCGCGGTGACGTGCATTTACATCTGGTTAAAGCGGGGACAAGGGAAATGCGCAGACATTTTGTTTTCCGGGATTTTTTGAGACGGAATAAAAAATATCGCGATGAATACTGGCAACATAAATTATGGAGTTTGAAACAGACCGGTGGCGTCAGGGATAAATTTGGCAAAGTAAAGAGAGTGTTAGTTGAAAAAATTGAAGCCAGGGCATACAAAAAACTCAAGGTTCGCTGAATGGGTTAGTATACATTAGGTGTCCGTACGGTGAAGATGCGCATACTCAAAAAAGTTGGGCAAATAAGCGGGTTTTTGGTATGCTGGATGTATGGACAGAATTGCCATCATCGGAATCAGTGCATCGGGGAAAAGTGTGTTTGGGCGAGAATTGGCGCGTAAAACCGGCTTACCGTTGATCCATATGGATCAACTTTTCTGGCAAGGCAACTGGCAAGAAGTGCCGGAGGCGGAATATTTAGAAAAACACCAGGAAATTATTGGGCAGGATAGATGGATTATCGAAGGTTATATCGAGGAAAGTATGGCGGACCGGTTGAAACGAGCCGATCAAATTGTTTATCTGGATTATCCCGGTTGGCTCTGCACGCTTAGATTAATCCGCCGGTGGTTTATTCATCGGCGTTCGGCTCGGTCGGAGTTGCCCAAAGAAGCCTTGGAGAAATTTAAATACGATACATTTTGGAAAATTTTGTTGCGCAAAGAGCGGATCCGGATCGAGCAGGCGCTTAGATTGGCCGGCAATCCGGCTACGATTAGATTCAAATCACCTCATGAACTTAACGAGTTTTTGCAGAGTAAATAAACACCCCAGACCGGGTATGGGGTGTTAAAGTCGTATAATTATGGGCTTTTTTGTTTGCCCAATTGTCGCAGAAACTTCATTATTGTTATAATTACTTGGTTTCTTGATTATTCTCTATGACTGAACAAACAAATTCATCTATTGACTTACCGGTGTAGCCTAATTCTTCAACGATTTCCTGAGGTAACTTACTAGCGTTATTAACAGTTATAGCCACATGATTTTCAGGATACCTAAGATTATAACCTCGATTTAAATCAGTCAGCGCATTGGCCATGTTAATCCTAAACCAACTTTCTGATAGATCTTCAGCCTTGGCTTTTTCCAACAAGTCTTGCAAATGCTCTATTGCTTGTTCTATTTGGGAGGCGACATAAAGATAGTAAAGAGGTTTTTCGGATCCAGCGTTATCATCAATAGATGTCACAGTTTCTTCAAGGTTCATATAATTAGGCCAAGTCCGCTAATTCTGGTGGTAATTTAGTGGGATCTTTATCGGATTTCAAATTTTGACCCGCAGGATAACGAAGATTGAAACCTTGATTTAAATGCATCATAATGTCCCAAATCCGAACTTTAAACAAGCTCTCGTCAAGCGTCGCCATCTCAGCATGATTGATTAAATCTTCTAAATGCTCCGCAGCTTCCTTTAATTGACTAATAATAAAGGGGTAGTAAAGAGGTTTTTCGGGTTCAGCGTTATCATCAGTAGATGTCTCGGTTTTTTCAAGGTTCATATAATTAGATTTATTAATATAAGATGTGGATGCAGTATAGCAGGCGTAACAGTAGTCAAACAAGCATTTGAAAAATAAGAAGCATGCCGGATTGAAATTCCAAATCCGGCATGCCGCCAAGTGACTGACTGCTGTCCAGTACAAACAACCCGCTGTCTGTCCCAGACATCTGCGGGGTTTTCACGGCTCGTAATTTTGCCGCCGTGATTGAGGATGTTGATGCACTCGTCGTGGATCTTTTCAGCAAAGCCTCGCAGAGCCCGGATCCAACCGTTGACGGCCTCGCAGCTGGGTCCAATTGGCAGGGTGCCGACCGCTTTGATTGCTTTTTGCCAGTGTTCTTTGTAAGAATCCACATAACGGTTCAAGTCATTGGTTCTCACTACTATCCTCCAATTCATGTTCAGTTGTGGTTGCCACGAGCTCCATCGTAGCCTTGGTGTTTCAGCCAAAGCTGATAATTTATTTTAGCAGAAAATGTATGAGTTAAGTGTGCTAGAATAAGGTTGATATGTTTACCATCACTAAAAAAGATTCCAAGACTCGTGCACGGGTCGGAATTATACAAACCGCACATGGGGAAGTACACACGCCCGTGTTTTTGCCCATTGGGACGAAAGGGGCAATCAAATCCATTGCCGCGGAAGAATTGAAGTTCTGGGGCGCTGAAATGATTTTGGCCAACACATATCATCTTTGGCAACGACCGGGCGATGCGCTGATCGCCAAAGCCGGCGGCCTGCATAAGTTTATGAACTGGAAGAGCGCGATTTTTACCGACTCCGGCGGCTTCCAGGTTTTTTCTTTGGGCAAAATGGTCAACCCCGTTAGAAGTCCGGTGTCCGAAGACACCGGCAGTCGCCTTTGGCGACTTACTTCTAACGGGGTCAAAGTCACCGACCTGGGCGTGTCGTTCCGCTCTGACGTCGACGGCTCCAGCCACGTTTTGACTCCCGAATCCTCGGTGCAGATTCAGCTCAATCTCGGCTCGGACATCGCTCTGGTTTTGGATGAGTTCCCGGCGGCGGAAGCGGACAAAACAATCGTTGCTGGTATGGTGGAGCGAACGACCATGTGGGCCAAGCGCGCTCTAGCGGAACACAGAAAACTCCTGGCCGGCTCGATCAATCCCGGCCAGAAACAGTGGGGCATAGTTCAGGGTGCAATTTTTAAAGATTTACGAAAGCAATCGGCAGAGCAAATTACGGCCTTGGAATTTCCAGGGTTTTGCATCGGCGGCGTAGCCAACGGCGGCGAATCAACGGAGCTCATGTATCAAGCTGTGGATTATACGATCCCGCATCTGCCCGAAGACAAACCCAAGCACCTTCTGGGGGTCGGCACGCCGGAGCAAATCGTGCAGGCCGTGGGCCTCGGCTGCGACAGTTTTGACTGCGTAATTCCGACCCGCGAGGCCCGGCATGGCAAGTTTTATGTCAACCTCAAGCCGCAGGACGGGGAGGGGTATTTCACTGTGAATATTTTACAGGAGCAATATAAGGAAGATTTTACACCGCTCGATAATGCCTGCCCGTGCTATTGCTGCCAGAATTATACGAAAGCTTATTTACGGCATTTATTTAAATCCGAAGAACCCCTTGGAATTCGATTGGCCACCATGCATAACCTGAGATTTTATTTGAATCTGATGCAACGAGTTAGGGATAGTATTGAAACTGGAAGTTTCGATCAGATTCTCAAGAAATATAAAGATAGAACCAAAGAATAATTTTGTTGTCACTTTTCTTCTAGAAGAAAAGTGACAGAAAAGAAGTCGCAAATTTTTCGGTCTCGCGACAATGACAGATCTAACCGGTTTTTTGTCGCTCGGACAGCGAAAAATTTGCAGGAAACCGAAACCAAAAGCACTTGTAATAGGTCCCTACAAGTGCTATATTAATTTGATTTGGCAGGCGCTGAATCAGGAGGCAATAGATAATCATGACTAACGGAGGAAAGCCGTTTTCGTGCGAGGTTCGGGAAAGCAGCGAACTGGACGCCGTATTCTTTACACTTACAGGCCCCATGAAGGCCGGAGTGGATGGAGACTGCACGAAACTCCAGACCGAGATCAATGATCAGATCGTGAAGCGCACCACGCGGTTCGTGTTCCACCTCGACGGTCTGTTGCACATCACCGCCGCCGCCGCTAGTGCGCTCATGGACCTGTCCAGTCAGCTGAAGAAGCGAAGAGTCTGCGGCCTGGTGATCTTGCAGGGCTTCACGATTGACCACAAGGCCATCATGGTGGTGACGCGTGACCAGCCCGAAGAGTACTTCACCATCGTGGTTGCCGGCGACAATAAAGAAGTGCGGCGACTGCTGGACGAGCACAGGCGGAAGATGGCCGGCACGGTCCAGATCGCCGAGTAGAGAGGACTTGATGCTCGCTCTCACCTGCTTCGCGTTCGATGGCCGGTCGCCAGCTTCTTCGAAGCTGGCGCCGGCTTCCTTTTTTTGCTAAGCTTAAGCTAATTAAAGGGTAACGCAGCCAGTTTGGGCCTTCCCCAAGCATCCAGCGTTGCTCGAAAGGATCGTATGAAAGAAATTTATATCAGGCGGGCCGCCCCCAATCAAATTCAATTGAAGGCGAGCCCCGTCTTTTTGCTTATTAGTAGATAAAAGTTTAAATATATGACAAAAAACGACGACAATTTGATGGATAAAATTATATCTTTAGCAAAAAGACGGGGTTTTATATTTCCGGGCTCGGAAATATACGGCGGCCTGGCCAACAGTTATGATTACGGGCCGCTGGGGACAGAACTGTTCAATAACATTCGCAACCTCTGGTGGAAAAAAATGGTCCAGCAGCGTTCGGATATGGTTGGCATCCGTGGCCCAATCATAATGAATCCGAAAGTCTGGGAAGCCTCCGGTCATATTTCGAGTTTTACTGATCCGCTGGTGGAATGCAAAATTTGCCATATACGCATGCGCGCGGACAAACCGGCGGACATCAAAACCCACGAAGAAACTCACAAGGGCAAGACTGTCGAATGGACTGAACCCAAAAATTTCAATTTATTGTTTAAAACTTTTATCGGCACGACCGAAGACAGCAAAGCTACGGTTTATTTGCGCGGGGAAACAGCGCAAACTATGTTTACGGATTTTAAATTGGTTTTGGAAACCATGCGCCGCAAACTGCCGTTTGGCATCGCTCAAATTGGCCGTTCGTTTCGCAACGAAATTACGACCGGCAATTCGATTTTTCGCATGAAAGAATTCACGATTGCGGAATTGGAATATTTTGTTAAACCCGGGGAAGATGACGCGGCATTTGAAGATTGGTTGAATTATCAGCAGGAATTTTTCATTCAGGATTTGAAACTGAAAAAAGAAAATATCAAAACTGTTGAGTTACCGAAAGACGAGCTGGCGCATTATTCCAAACGGACCGTGGACACTTATTATAAATTTCCATTTGGCTGGGACGAAATCGCCGGGCATGCCAACCGTACTGATTACGATCTGAAAAATCAAATTGCGTTGTCAGGGGCGAATTTGAAATATAAAGATCAGACCACGGGCGAAGAATTTGTGCCGTTCGTGATTGAACCAACCTTTGGCATGGACCGCATGATGTTGGCTGTGTTAATAGATGCCTATTCCGAATCCGAGGCTAGAAGCGGCAAAGAGGATGCCGTGCACGAAACTGAAGTGACATTGCGTCTGCCGAAGGAATTGGCCCCGATCAAAATCGCCGTCCTGCCGCTATCCAAAAAAGAGCCGTTAACGGCCCAAGCGGTCGAGACGTTAAAAATTTTGCAGAAACTTTGGATGTGCCAGTATGACGAGACTGGTTCCATCGGCAAACGATATCGCCGGCAGGATGAAATCGGCACGCTTTATTGTGTGACCGTGGATTTTGAAACCGCCAATGATCAGGCTGTCACAGTTCGCGACCGCGACACCATGGCGCAGGAACGGGTCAAAATTGCGGAACTGGTTGATTATTTTAAGGAAAAACTTGGATGTTAGGACGATACCAGAAAAAAGTTTATAAAAATGGCTTGACGCTTTTAACTGTGCCGATCGAGACGGCGCAGTCAATCATCATGTCCGTGTTCGTCAAAGCCGGCAGCCGTTACGAGGAGCCCCGCGTCAACGGCATTTCGCATTTTCTGGAACATCTGCATTTTAAGGGCACGAAAAAATTCCCGACGGCCAAAAAACTTTCCGAGGTCGTGGATTCAATTGGCGGGGAGTTTAACGCCAACACCGGCAAAGAGCACACCCAATATTTCATCCGCGCGGCCAGCGAGCATCTGCCGCTGATTGTCGACGTCTTAACCGACATGCTGCAGAATCCGTTGTTTGATGAAAAAGAAATCGAACGGGAAAAAGGTGTGATCATCGAAGAAATCAATATGTATAAGGATAACCCGCAGATTCACATTGAATCGCTGTTTGAGGAAACCATGTGGCCGGGATCGGCCCTGGGCCGGGATATCGCGGGCACGGCGGAAGTCATCCGCGCAGTCAACCGAAAAGATATCCTCGATTATCGCAAAAAATGGTATCAGCCATCAAACATGATTATTGCGGTGGCCGGGAAATTCAACGAAGCGGAACTGGAGCAGCAGCTCGGCAAATTATGGAGCGGCTTGCCCAACACTGCCGTTGCGAAAGTGGCTGCGGCCTCGCCAAAGCAGGATCAGCCCCGCCTGGCGGTGCAGAATAAGCAAACCGAGCAGGCTCATATGATGGTTGGCTTCAAAGGGTTTGATTACAATCATAAACTAAATCCGCAGTTAATGCTGTTGTCCACCATCCTTGGCGGGGGCATGAGCTCGCGGCTGTTTTTGCAGATTCGCGAACGCCGCGGCCTGGCTTACTACGTCGGCGCCTCGCTCAATAATTACCTGGACACGGGCAATTTTTATGTCCGGGCCGGACTCAAAGTTTCCTCCGCGCCGGAAGCGCTGGAAGTGATTTTGGCGGAATTGGTCAAACTGGCCCAAGCCGGCGTCTCGGCCAGAGAGCTAAAAAAAGCCAAAGAATATATCAAAGGGAAAATTGTTTTGGGCTTGGAGGATCCGCACGGCACCTTGGATTGGTATTTGACCCACGCGGCGTTTACCAAAAAAACGGAAACGCCGAAGGAAGCTTTTGCCAAGCTGGAAAAAGTGACCGGCGAGGAGATCGAGCTGCTTGCTGGGCAATTGTTCAGGAAAGAGACATTGGTCGCCTCGGTCATCGGCCCGTTCCAAGACAGGAGCGTCTTCGAGAAACGAATGAAATTATAATATGAGAATCGGAACTCACGTATCGATTGCCAAGGGAATCTGGAATGCGCCCAGCAATGCGGCCAAGGTCGGCGCCGAGTGCTTCCAGTTTTTTTCGCGTTCGCCCTATGGGGGACCGGTCAGTCCGATTACTTCGGTCGCGGCGGAGAGATTCCGAGCGGAAATGAAAAAATATAAATTCGATACATTTTATATCCACACGCCGTATATTATCAATCTAGCCTCGGCTAAAAATAGTCTCTACTACGGCTCGATTGGGATGCTTCGTCAGGAGCTCGACCGCGGCAGCCAACTGGGGTGCAAGGCGATCATGACGCACTTGGGCAGTTTTGGGGATTCGCCGGATGCCGAAGGAATTGAGCGCGTGGTGAAAGCGATTCTCAAAACCCACGACGGCTACAAGGGCCAGACCAAATTATTACTGGAAATGTCCGCCGGGGCCGGCCGGGTCGTGGGTGATACGTTTGAGGAAATTGCTGCGATTTTGTTTGACCCTAGACTTAAGAAGCTGAAGATCGGCGTTTGTTTTGATACCTGCCACGCCTTTGCCTCTGGCTATGACATTAGGACCAAAAAGGGTTTGGATGAGACCCTGAAGAAATTTGATAAGCTTATCGGCTTTAAATATTTGGATTTGATCCACTGCAACGACTCGAAGGGCAGTCTGGGCGGACACTTGGACCGCCATGAGAATCTGGGCCAGGGCAACATCGGGCTGGAATGCTTCAAGGCTTTAGCCAAGCACAAAGCCGCCGGCCAGCTTGATTGGATCTTGGAAACGCCGAAGGACGATCCGGCCGACGATCCCAAGAATATCGCGGTTTTGAAAAAATTAAGATAACGCATCTGCCTCGACAAACTTGAGCAATCATTTTATACTTAATACATGGCCAATCGCCACGAAACAATCAATGTCTCCACCGTCACGATTCTCAAAGTCGTGCTGGTTGGTTTGCTCATCTGGTTTCTCTGGATGATCCGGGACATATTGTTGATCTTTCTGATTGCAATCATCGTCTCTTCGGCCATCGATCCGTTGGCGGATTTTTTATACAAGCGCCGTGTTCCGCGAGCCTTAAGCGTGCTCTTTGTTTACATCCTGTTTTTGGGGTTGATTGCGCTGGTCGGGTTTATCTTGGTGCCCCCCATGATCTCGCAGTTTAACGAAATCCAAAACGCCGACGTCATCCAGAGCTTCACCACCAAAATCGGCGTTTATCGCGAATCACTCAGTCATTCCACGATCGGTCAGGGCATTAACAACAGTCTCAAGGAGCTTGCCAATAATTTCGGCGGCACCCTGTTCGCCACGACCAAGGGCGTCGTGACCGGCATGCTGTCGGTCGTCACCATTTTGGTTATTTCATTTTACCTGACCGTGGAAGAAAACGGCATGAAGAATTTTATCCGGCATTTGGCTCCCTACAAGCATCAGGCTTATATTGCCCGGCTTGTGACCAAAATCCAAATGAAGATGGGCGCCTGGGTGCTGGGCCAGGTTATTCTTTCGGCTGTCGTCTTCGGTTTGGTTTTTATCGGCTTGACGGTTTTGAAAGTCAAATACGCTCTGGTGCTGGCCCTGGCCGCCGGCGTGCTGGAAATTGTTCCGTTTATCGGGCCGTTTATTTCCGGAACCATCGCCTGCTTCTTTGCTTTTTTGCAAAGTCCGACTCTGGCCGCCGGCGTGCTGGTGATGTGGGTCGTGGCGCAACAGCTGGAGAGCAACATTGTCGTGCCGATTGTCATGAGCAAAAGCGTCGGGCTCAACCCGATCCTGGTGCTGCTGGGAATTTTGGTCGGGGCCAGTCTCGGCGGAGTGCTGGGCGCCTTGATCTCCGTGCCGGTCATGGGGGGAATTTCGGTCTTCTTAAGCGACGTTATGGAAGGGGAAACAACCCAGGTCTGATTTGGCAATTTATGTTATACTGATCAGGCCTAAATGGCCTTTTTTCTTAGGAATTTATGACTGAAGAGACTAAAAAATTTTATATTACCACCCCGATTTATTATGTGAATGACAAGCCGCATATCGGCCACGCCTATACAACCGTGGCGGCGGATGTTCTCGCGCGCCTGCACCGGCAAGTCGGCAACGAAACTTTCTTTTTGGTCGGCACCGACGAGCACGGAGTGAAAATCGCCCAGGCGGCCGAAGCCGCCGGCAAATCACCGCAGGAATTCGTTGATGAAATCGCGGCCAAATTTTCCTTTGCCTGGGATACGCTGGAGATTTCCAATGACCGGTTTATCCGCACCACGGAACCGGCGCATATTTCGGCCGTCGAAAAAGCTTTGCAATTCATGTATGACAAAGGGGATATTTATTTGGGCAAATACGAAGGGTTATACTGCCGCGGCTGCGAGCAGTTCAAAATGGAAAAAGATCTGGTTGACGGCAAATGTCCGGATCACAAGATTGTCCCGGAAAAAATGAGCGAGGAAACTTATATGTTCCGGTTGTCCAAATACCAGGCCGAGCTGCTGGAAAAAATTGAATCCGATGACCTGCAAATTTCTCCCGTTTCGCGCAAGAACGAAATCGTCAATTTTTACAAAAAAGACGGCCTGCAGGACATTTCGTTTTCCCGCAAGAACGTGAAGTGGGGCATTCCGCTGCCGTGGGACAAGTCACATACCACTTATGTCTGGGCCGACGCGTTTTTGAATTATCTGACCGGCCTGGATTGGCAAGGGCCCAAAGACCCGCCGCCCGCGCTGTGGCCGGCGGATATACAGCTCATGAGTAAGGATATTTTGCGGGTTCACACTACGATCTGGCCGGCGATGTTATTGTCGCTGGGCCTGGCCGTACCGGCCAAGATTTTTGTGCATGGGTTTTTTACGGTTGGCGGTGAAAAGATGAGTAAATCGCTAGGCAATGTCATCGATCCCAATGATTGGGCAGCCAAATACGGCTCGGATGCGGTGCGCTATTTTTTGCTGCGCGAAGTGCCGTTTGGCCAGGATGGCGATGTCAGCGAGGAAAAACTCAAGGCCCGCTTCAACGGCGACTTGGCCAACGGTTTAGGCAATTTGTTTTCCCGCACTACCAATATGATTGAAAAATATCTGGATGGCCAGCTGGAAGATGCGGTCAGAAGCCCGAAAGATTTATCTGCGGCCTCGGAAGCTTTTTATAATCTGGATTTTGCCGGCGGCCTGGTGGCGATTTGGCAGGAGATTGCCTGGGCCAATCAGTTGATTGATAAATCCAAGCCCTGGGAACTGTTCAAAACCGATCCGGCCAAGGTCAAGGAACTGCTTTTGAACCTGGCCGCGCTGCTGCACGACATCGCCCTCAAGTTGTCGCCCGTCATGCCGGAAACAGCGGACAAGATCCGTCAGCTTCTGGAATCCGGGGATGTGAAAAAAGCCGAGCCGTTGTTCTTAAAAAAAGATTAAGGTTGAAAGATTAAGGTTTTACTTTAATCCTTAATCCTTAATCCTGAAACCTAACTATGTATTTCGACACCCATACTCATGTTAATTTCGCAGCGTTCAAAGAGGATGCCGATGAGGTGATTGGGCGCTCGCTCAAAGAAGAGACCTGGATGATCAATGTTGGCACCCAGATCGACACTTCGCGTGCTGCCGCTTTCTTGAGCGCCAAACATCCGCAGGGCGTGTTTGCCGCCATCGGTTTGCATCCGGTGCACACTTGGGCCCAAATGCTTGATGAAGAAGAATCGCGTTTTAATACTCGAGAAGAATACTTCGATACTTCCAAGTATCAGAGTATGCTTACGGAGAAAGTTGTTGCTATTGGAGAATGTGGGCTGGACTATTTTAGAATTCCCAAGGATAGCAATCAGGAAGCAGTAATCAGTAAGCAGAAGGCTGCTTTTATCGCCCAAATCGCATTTGCCAAAAAAAATAATTTGCCACTCATAATCCATTGTCGAGACGCTTACGAGGATGTATTGCAAATTTTGAAAACAGAATATCCACGTGGTCCCGGTATAATTCATTCGTTTACCGATACCTGGGAGACAGCCAAGAAATTTTTGGACTTTGGCTTTTACGTGGCGCTCAATGGCATTCTGATTTTTGACAAAACCGGCAAACTGGCCGAGGTCGTGGAAAAAACTCCTCTGGACCGCCTGCTGACGGAAACCGATGCGCCCTACTTAACCCCGCCGCCTTTCCGTGGCAAGCGCAATGAACCGTCATACGTGCAATACGTGGCTCAGCAAATGGCGAAGATCAAACGAGTCGATCTGGCCGAAGTGGCGAATCAAACCTTTCACAATGCCCTTAATTTGTTTAAAATACAAGCATAATGGAAACTTTCGATCACAAAGCAATAGAAAAGCGCTGGCAGGAGCAGTGGGAAAAAGACCGGATTTATCTTGCCACCGACGATGCTGGTAAACCCAAAAAATTAATCTTGGTGGAATTTCCGTATCCGTCGGGTGAAGGTCTGCACATGGGTCATCTGCGGCCGTTTTTGGCCGGTGATATCTACAGCCGGTATTGGCGGATGAACGGCTACAATGTCATGTATCCCATGGGCTGGGACGCATTCGGGTTGCCCGCAGAAAACTTCGCGATTAAAAATAAATTGCACCCAGCGGTGTCCACAGCCAAAAACGTGGCCAACGCCAAGCGCCAGTTGCAAAGCTGGGGCACGGGTTTTGACTGGTCGCGGGAAGTGAACACCTCGGATCCGGAATATTACAAATGGACCCAGTGGATATTTTTGCAATTTTTTAAAGCCGGCCTGGCTTACGAAGCGACCGGATTGATTAACTGGTGTCCGAAGGACAAAACCGGTCTGGCCAATGAGGAAGTGGTGAACGGCTGTTGCGAGCGCTGCGGCACGCCGGTGGAGAAAAAAGAACTGCGCCAGTGGTATTTAAAGATTACGGCTTACGCCGAAAAATTGCTGAATGGGTTAAAAACTTTAAACTGGCCGGATCAGGTCAAAATTCAGCAGGAGAATTGGATCGGCCGAAAAGAGGGAATAAATATTAGTTATGAAATTGAGACCAAAAGAAATTATGTAATTTTGCATGGCTGGGATAGCAATTCGAAAGATCCAAAATACGCCGCAATAAAAAAAGAGATCGAAAAAACCGGGGCCGTTTGCGCTTTGCCAGATTTGCCGTCCACCAGCAAGCCCACCGAAGCGGAACAAGTCGAGTTTGTTCTAAAAAACATTCGATTTGATGAAAACACGATTCTATACGGCAAGAGCCTGGGTGGAGTGGTGGCCATGAAGGTTTTGGAAAAGTTAAAAAATCCAATCGCCGGTCTGGTCTTGGCAGGAAGTTTTGTGGGGCCGGATGGATTGCAAGGCGAATATCCATTTATCAATAGTTTTCGGTGGGAATTTGATTTTGAAAAAATTAGAAGGAATGCTGGATTTATAAAAATTTTGAGTGATTTAAAAGACCATGCCGTTAAGCCGACCCAGGGAAAGATCTTGCATGAAAAATTGGGCGGGGAATTGACTGAAACAATAGCGGTTAAATCCCATTTTGGGGCGGAGCACGAGCCAGCAGTTATAGAAGCGTTGCTGCCCAAGGTTACGGTTTTTACCACCCGGCCGGATACGAATTTTGGTGCAACTTTTGTGGTGATTGGCCCGGAGCATCGATTGCTGAACCAAAGGAACCCTTTGAACATCTCGGAAAAATATTGGAAAGAAATACAGCAGTATCAACAAAAAGTTGCGAGTGAAAGCGATATGGATCGCGTGGCCGAAGGACGAAAGAAAACCGGAGTATTCACCGGCCTTTATTGCATTAATAATTTGAATGGCTACCGAATGCCACTCTATGTGGCAGATTATGTATTGGGCCATGTCGGCACCGGCGCCGTGGTCGGCGTCCCGGGACACGATAAACGTGACTTTGAGTTTGCCCAAATTTTTAATATTCCCATCGTGCGAGTGGTTCAGAAAGACAGAAACGACAGCGGCCCGATCACCAGTCTGGAACAGGTTCAGGAAGATGAGGGCACTATGATCAACTCGGATTTTTTGAATGGTTTGGATATTCACCAAGCTACCGTCAAGATTATGGATCACATGGAGATGAAAGGTTATGGCAAACGAGTGGTTAACTATAAGCTCCGCGATTGGGTGTTTTCGCGCCAGCGATATTGGGGTGAGCCGATCCCGCTGATTCATTGTGATCCGCCAGCTGGCGGATGTGGTGTTGTTCCTGTTCCGGACGAGGAATTGCCCTTGAAACTGCCGGAAGTGAAAGATTATGAACCAACCGGCACCGGCGAATCGCCTCTCGCTGCCATTGATTCCTGGGTCAATACCAAATGTCCGAAGTGTGGTGGTAAGGCCAGGCGTGAAACCAACACTATGCCGCAGTGGGCGGGGAGCTCTTGGTATTGGTTGCGCTACAGCGATCCGCACAATGATAAAGAATTTGCCGCGAAGCAAAAATTGAAATATTGGCAACCGGTGGATATGTATTTCGGCGGCATGGAGCATACGACTCTGCATTTGCTTTACTCCAGATTTTGGAATCAATTTTTATTTGACCAGAGTTTGGTGACGGAGTCGGAGCCATATCTGAGGCGCGTGCCGCACGGTCTGATTTTGGGCCCGGATGGCGAAAAAATGAGCAAATCGCGGGGCAATGTGGTCAATCCTGATGATGTGGTGGCGGAATTTGGCGCCGATGTGCTGCGCATGTGCGAACCGTTTCTGGGGCCGCATGAGGCTTCGGTGCCCTGGAGCGACAAAGGCATCATCGGCATCAAGCGATTTTTGGACAAGGTTTGGCGGTTAAGTTTTGTCTTTGCGAGCGAAGCGAAGCAATCTCAAGAAATTGCCACGCCGACTTCGTCGGCTCGCAACGACAATTCTATTCACAAATTGATCAAAAAAATCAGTTCGGATATTGAAAATTTCAAATTTAACACGGCGATCGCCGCGTTTATGGAATTTTTAAATGAGAATAAAGAGTTGTCTCAAGCGGATTGGGAAAAGTTTTTGATTCTGCTGGCGCCATTTGCTCCACACGTTACGGAAGAGCTCTGGCATCAGCTGGGGCATAAGGATTCAGTTCACCGGAAGTCTTGGCCGAAATTTGATGAAAAATTAGTGAAAGCTGAAACCGTGACGGTTGTGGTGCAAGTCTTGGGCCGATTGCGGGCTTCATTGGAACTCCCGGCGGGAACTTCTCAGGCCGAAGTCAAAGTCAAAGCCATGGCAGACGCCAACGTGAAAAAGCATCTGGAAGGCAAGCAAGTGGTGAAAGAAATCTTCGTGCCGGACAAACTGATTAACTTTGTGGTGAAATAAATTTTCTATTTTTCCTCTCCCTTTACGGGAGAGGATGTCGCCTTCAGGCGACAGGTGAGGGTGTAAAATGGCGGGAGGAAATAAGTTTGCGAAAAATTTAAGAAAACTGCAAACTCCAGAGGAAAAACGACTTTGGTTTTTAATTAAAGATCGCCAACTAGGGTCCAAATTTAGAAGGCAAGTGGTCATAGAGAGTTATATTGCTGATTTTTGTTGTTTTGAAAAACGGTTAATTATTGAACTTGATGGAAATCTTCATAAAAGTAAGAAAGCAAATGATTTAACAAGGACCAAGTATCTCGAATCACAAGATTTTACCGTACTAAGATTCTGGAATAGTGAACTAGAGCACGAAAGAACAGTTATTAATAAGATTAAAGATGCCCTCAGTAACCCCTCATCTGTCCCGCCAAAGGCGGGACACCTTCTCTCGCAAGGGGAGAAGAACAAATGAAATCAGTGAAGCTCTTCGAATTCTCAAGCAAGGCGGGATCGTGGCTTACCCGACGGATACCGCTTATGGCCTGGCTGTGGATGCGACCAATGCGCGGGCGGTCCGAAAACTTTACCGGCTCAAGGGCCGCAATTTTCACAATCCGATCCATGTCATTCCGCCGACAAAGATCTGGATTAACAAACTGGTTAAGCTGACTCCAGCGGCTAAGCGCCTGATTGACCAGCTAATGCCCGGGCCGCTAACTTTGGTGTTGCCCCTTAAGGCTTCCGGAGCTTCCTGGCAACTGCTTTCTGCCGGGACGCAAACCTTGGGCATCCGCCGTCCCAAGCACAAACTCGCCTTGGATTTGGCCATGGGTCTGGGCAAGCCGATTACCACCACCTCGGCCAATTTGTCCGGCCGGCCCAATGTTTATTCGGTTTCGGAGTTAAAACAACAATTGCCCCAGCATATATATGGACATATATATGCGCTCGATGGTGGCCGGCTGCCAAGGACCAAACCCTCCACAGTTGTGTCCCTGGTTGACCCCACCCCCGGCCCCTCCCCTGGTCAGGGGAGGGGGGTTCTAAGCGGAAAAACATCAAACCATGCTAAAATATTAAGACCGGGCCCCATTTCAGAAACACAAATAAACAAAGTTTTGGGCTAGATCACCCTCACCCCCCGGCCCCTCTCCCATCGAGGGAGAGGGGGGTTCTAATTTGAAGAAAAACCAAATGTATTACTTCAGCCATCGAATCAACACCGAGGTTAAGGAAATTTACTGGAACGCGTTTATCGCGAACCTCGGCATGTCCCTTACCACGCTCTTTGAGCCGATTTTTCTGTATGGCCTGGGTTACTCATTGGTGCAAATTATGTGGTTTTATTGTCTGGTCTATGTCGGATATGCCCTGCTGGTTTTTCCGGGAACAAAAATTGTCAGCTGGATTGGCTACAAGCACGGCATTCTCTGGTCGAACATTTTTTATATCGGTTACTGGATCCTCCTTTACCAAGTTAAATTCAATCCGAGCCTGTTTCTGATCGCGCCGTTTTTGTTTGCCTTGCAGAAATCGTTTATGTGGCCGGCGTATCATGCCGATATCGCCATCAATTCCGTCCACGAGCAGCGCGGCCGGGAAGTGGGCGCGCTGTTTTCCCTGATCCAGATCGCCTCGATCGTGGCGCCGTTTTTGGGCGGGGTGATTTCCGCATTTTTGGGATTTAAGGCGCTGTTCATCATTTCGTCCCTGCTCATGCTGCTGTCCGTATACCCGCTGTTTCGTTCGCCGGAAATTTACACCAAGCACAGTTTTCGGTTTAAAAATTTTTGGCAGATCCTGCGCCGGTATCCGCAGAACTTTTTCGGCTATTGGGGCTACGCCGAAGATTTAATGCTCATGACCCTGTGGCCGATTTATATTTTTCTGGCCGTGCCAGCCCTCCTGGACGTCGGGTTTCTGGTGACATTTGCCAGTTTGATCGCGATCGTGATAATGTTGTATTTAGGACGGCTGCTTGATCATAAGAAGCGATCCAGGCTGCTCCAAAGCGCCAGCGTGGGCTACGGTTTAACCTGGTTTTTTCGGCAGTTTGCCGTCGGTTTACCGGCCGTATTCGCTTTCGACACGCTGACCCGCATCGGCAAGGCCATGGTCAATGTGCCGATGATGACCCTGACTTACCGGATCGCCGGGACCAGCACCGCGGATCATGCGATTGCCTATGCGGTGTTTACCGAGTTCAGCCTCTCGATTGGTAAAATTTTTACCGCCATCGGGACGATGTGGATTTTGGCCGCGACTGGCAGCATTTATTACGCTTTTATATTTGCCGGGGCGATCAGTATGTTTTATGCGTTTTTAAGAGAAAGAAAAAGCCGATGACGTAATCAGTAAAAATTTATCATCTTCCACAGACGATAATTTTTTACTTTTAATTTTTTTATATGTCACTCAAAAAAAACGATCCGGAAATTTATAACTTAATCCAGAAGGAGCGCAAGCGCCAAGCGGAAACTTTGGACTTAATTGCATCCGAGAATTATTCTTCCAAGGAAGTTATGGAGGCCTTGGGTTCGATTTTGACCAATAAGTATGCGGAAAATTATCCCGGCAAAAGATATTATGGCGGCTGCGAAGTAGTTGATGAATTGGAAGAAGTGGCCAAAGAACGAGTTAGAGAAGCCTTTGCGCTACCACTGGACTGGCATGTCAATGTTCAGCCTTATTCGGGCAGTCCAGCGAATTTGGAAGTTTACAATGCTTTGCTCGAACCGGGGGATACGGTTATGTCTCTAGATCTGGCGAGCGGCGGGCATTTAACTCACGGTTCTCCTGTGAATTTCACGGGTAAAACTTATAAGTTTGTTCATTACGGCCTATCGCCCAAAACCGGTAAGCTTGATTATATGGAGATTTTGAAACTTGCCGACAAAGTCAATCCAAAGTTAATACTTTGCGGTTATACTGCTTACTCGCGTGAGGTGGACTTTAAAAAGTTCCGGGAAATTGCTGATAAGGTCAAAGCCATAGCGATGGCAGATATTTCCCATATTGCCGGGTTGATTGTCGGTGGCGCTCATCAATCACCTATTCCATTTTTTGATGTCGTGACTTCCACCGTGCATAAAACCCTGCGGGGGCCTCGGGCTGCGATTATCATGTCTAAAGATAAATATGCGTCGGCTATTGATAAATCAGTCTTTCCGGGTATGCAAGGCGGCCCCCATGAAAATGCCATCGCGGCGATTGCGGTTACGATGAAGGAAGCGAAAACTGTCGCCTTTCGAAAATATGCTGAGCAAGTTGTAAAAAACTGTAAAACTCTCGCTCGCGCGCTTCAAGATTTTGGTTTCAAGATAGTTTCTGGGGGCACGGATAATCATTTAATGATTGTGGACTTAACCAATAAAAATATCACGGGCTTAGAAGCACGGAAATTGCTCGAATCAGCCGGGATTGTGACTAGTCAAAGCCCGATTCCACAGGACCCGCGAAAACCCTGGGATCCTTCCGGCGTTCGTTTAGGGAGCGCTGCTCTGACTTCGCGCGGTATGAAAGAAAAAGAAATGAGCAAGGTCGCCTCATGGATGGCGGCGGTGATTGCCGATCACGACGTGGCCGGCAAGGTTCGCGACGAAATCAAGCGGTTTACAAAGAATTTTCCCGCCCCCGGATTATGATCTAACTGCTTGTTCCCTCCCCTCGTCAGGGGAGGGGAG
>Ga0155499_15_pt5 | contig 102421 bp, 108 predicted proteins | sample RifCSPhighO2_12_FD_107157 | JGI IMG/M metagenome (GOLD analysis project Ga0155499, IMG submission 107157) | Candidatus Doudnabacteria bacterium RIFCSPHIGHO2_12_FULL_48_16 | reverse complement strand
CCAAAAAAGGAAAGAAAAAGGGCGGATCAAAAAAGAAAAAGCGAAGATAGGTGACTTACGTCCCATTAAAGGGTCAACCGTTGGTTGACCCTTTAAGTTTGGTGTGGTATAGTGATTCAGCTACAGGATTTCGATTTCTGAGGTGACATTAAGAAATCCGGATACCTGTTTTTTAAATGCTTTGACGCGGGGTAGAGAAATGGCATCTCGCAAGGCTCATAACCTTGAGATTGTGGGTTCGAGTCCCACCCCCGCAACCAAGAAAACATTGTTATTTACACGAACAGGACGCGCAGTGTCTGCCAACTGCGACGTGGCTGGGTAGCTCAATTGGTAGAGCGTGGGACTCATAAGCCCGAGGTAGTGGGTTCGAAACCCACCCCAGCCACCAATATGGGTCCGTGGTGTAGCCCGGTTAACACGTCTCCCTGTCACGGAGAAGATCGCCGGTTCGAATCCGGTCGGACCCGCCACAAAGAACGCTAGCAAAAGCTAGTGTTCTTTGTTAAAATAAGCATAATATGAAAAAGTTATTTCTGACATCCATTTTTGCCCAGGTTGCGGACAAGCTAGCGCCCCTTGTGCCGAATCCAAAAGGCATGAAAGCCGCGTTTATTCCGACGGCGCGGGATCCTTACGAGAAATCTCCGTGGGCGGATATTGATTTTCACAAACTGCAGGAAATCGGATTTGAAACCGCGATGTATGACATCAAGGGTAAAACCGAGGAACAAATATACAATGATTTGAAAAAGTTTGACGTGATTTTTGTTTGCGGCGGCAACACTTTTTATTTGCTTTACCATGCTCGGCAGAGCGGTTTTGACAAGGCGGTAATCAGGCTGATTAACGAAGGCAAGGTTTACATCGGTTCCAGCGCGGGGTCTCTACTGGTGGGGCCCAGTTTGGAACCCATAAAAAACCTCGATAAAATATCAGCCGCGCCGGAGCTAAAATCGCTGGTCGGTTTAAACATCGTGAATATTATCGTCTTGCCGCATTTTGATACGGAGAAATACCGCGAGCGCAACGAAAAAGCTTTGAGAGACTATAAGGACCAATTTAAAATGATCGCGATTAACGATGATCAGGCAGTGATAGTGGAAGGTGACAATTACAAAGTCGTTTAGGTTGACAAGGTTTTTTCGAGGGTTTAAAATTAAATTCCTATGTTGATAAGAAAATGCAATTTGTGCAAGAAAGTTATAAAAGATTCAAAAGACAGAATTGCAATCGGACGTGATTGGGATACTGAGGAATTTTGCCTAAATTGCGGTAAAAAGATGTTAAGCAAGCAAGGCCAGAAACTTATTATTCAATCAAAGTAAACATAAGAGGCTCCAGACTCTCGAGGCTTGGGCGAAAAAGTTTCCGACAAAACTGGCATCCCGCTTCCGGTTTAAATATGTATTTTAATATATACTTTGGCGGCACCTTCTTACTTAGGTGTTTTTTTGTTCACAAAAATGGTATAATGTCATAGATATGGCATTGAGATTTAAAACCTCGGACCCGTCCAAGCTTTTATCAGCTTTTAAAAAAGCTATTGATGATGGTCGTGTTGTTAAATGGTCGTACGATGAGGACGATGATTTTACACATACAGATGATCAATGGCAATTTCTTGCCTGGTTGAGGCCAAGAGAAACCAAAGACGGTCTAATCTTTAATATTATTAGTCCCAAGAATAAAACAGTTAGTTCGGAAGTTTATGCTATTTATCATGGTCGTTTTTTGGAATCTATGCTGGCCCATTGTGACTCATTATTTTCGAATGCAGACGCTACGGCCCTAGCGTCCAAAGAAGACTTCGTTTAATTTAAATATCAGTTTTGCAGTACAAAAATGGCCCCAAAAACTCATACTAAACCATTAAAAGTTTTTTATACCCCTTCTTTGCTCCCTGAAAGTAAAGACGAAAGTTTTAATTCCGAATATAATATTTTTCTCAAAACCGTTGAATCTGTTAACAATTTAAGTTTGTTATATGAAACTACGAGAGCTGGAGAAAAAGGTCCGGCATCCCATTCCCAACAAGATTTGTATAGGGCTATGTTAATTTTTGCGTGTGCTGGGTTAGATGTTTTTTTTAAAAAACTCATACAAACTAAACTTTCTAAACTAATCAATCATTCCGATACTGCCTCTCAAGAAGTTTTTAAAAACTGGATAGCAAACCGTCTGAAAAAACCCGAGGAACTTTTGAACACAGTTGCTCTGGCTTTAACCGACATAAATCCGAGAGAAACTTTCATAAAACAATATATCGAAAATATGACCGGTAATAGCTTACAGTCTTATCAGCAACTGTACATAGTATGTAATGCATCAGGCCTACAGACGAAAAAGATTTTAAAGGAAAAAGCTCTAGATGAAGCATTTTCGGTAAGGAATAAGATAATTCATGAAATGGACATTAATTCGTCCGAAAATCCTTCCAAGACTAAAGGTTATAGAACTAGAAACACGAGAACACGTCATGACATGGAAAAGCATACAAGAGTGATTTTAGATCTAATTCAAGACTCTTTTTCTGCATATAAAACTAAATTTAAAGAATTGAATATCGAAACAAAAAAAGAGAAAATTGAAAAAGCCCGTACCTAAACATACACTAAAGTTATGAACTCAACTTATTTAAACCTGGCAGTTATAATCGCAGGATTTGTTCTCCTCGGATTTTTACAATTCCGTAAAAAAGAAGAACCGAAGAAGGATGATGAAGCGCTCAAGGTCATGATGGAATGGATGAAGGAGATGAGACAGGCAACAGATAACAGTAAACAGACAACAGACCAAAATATCAAAGATCTCAACAAAGCCATCAACGAGCGGCTCGATAATGCCGGGCGGGTGATTGCAGGACTTTCCAAAGAACTGGGCGGCATGGCGCAGATCGGGCCGGACATCCGGAGACTGTCAGAAACCTTGGCGTCACCCAAAATGCGCGGGAACTTTGGCGAGGAAGTGCTGGAGAATATGCTCAATCAGGTTTTTCCCAAGGAGTTTACCAAATTTCAGTATCGGTTCAAAAACGGCGAAGTGGTCGATGCCGCTGTCAAAGTCGGGGAATTACTCCTACCGATCGACAGCAAATTCAGCATGGAGAATTACCGACTATATAAGGAAGCGAAAACTGACGAATCAATTGAAGAGCAAAAAAAACTTTTTCTAAAAGACGTCAAAAAGCGCGTGGATGAAATCCATAAGAAATATATCTTGCCGCAGGAAGGCACTTATGATTTTGCCTTGATGTTTATCCCAAGCGAAGGAATATATCTGGAAGTCGCGGAAGATTTACCGACCTGCAGCTATGCGCGAGATAAAAAAGTTGTCATGGTTGGGCCGAATACTTTATATCTGACCCTGCAAACGTTTTTGGTTTCTCTCCGCGGCCAACAGATCAACAAAGCGGCCCAGCAAGTTCTGGCTATGATTAATGGCATCAAGCAAGAGAGTGATAAGTTCGGCAAGGGTTTAGATACCATGGCCAATCACGTCAAGAATACGAATAACAGTATGGCGACAGTGATTGACGGTTACGTTAAATTGCGCGGCCAGATCGTGAACGCCTCGAATTTGCAATTGGATGTCGAAGCTGAGAAGTTACCTGAGCCGCCGCTGGATAAACTTCTTTAGGCTGTCATCCTGAACTTGTTTCAGGATCCAGTTTATCTTTAAATATTAATTATTGTTTAGATTCCGGATCGCGTCCGGAATGACAAAGGAAAACACATGAAAGCAGAGCAGAGAGTTGGGTTATTCGTAGATGTGCAGAATCTTTATTATACGGCGAGAAATGTTTACAATTCCCGCGTAAATTTTAACAATGTCTTGAAGGACGCCGTGGGCGACCGCCCTATGGTGCGAGCGATAGCTTACGGCATCAAAGCCGATATGCCCGAAGAAGGAACTTTCTTCGACGCCTTGCGCAAAGCGGGCTTTGAAGTAAAGCTCAAGGAACTCCAGACGTTTTACGGGGGTGCTAAAAAGGGGACTGGGATGTCGGAATCGTTATGGATATTGTTTAGCTCATCCCGAAACTCGATGTGGTAGTTTTAGCCTCTGGGGACGGCGACTATATCCCTCTTCTAGAATACTTACAAGTTTTAGGTGTCCGAGTAGAATTAGTTTCTTTTGGCAAATCAACATCTTCTAAAATGCGCGAACTGGTTGATTCTTACCTTGACCTAGACACTGATCCCCGGAAATACATGATGCCGATCCGGAAAGGGAATTCTCGACGCTAATTCAATGTTGATTCTTCTTACGATCATTTACAATTTAATGCTGCCATATTGGGATACGCTGAAAAAAAAACTTTTCCAAGATGGAATTTCTTCACTGACGATTATCCATGCGCCTACGCTCGCGGGTCATCCGATCGTAATTGCGGTTTTACTGGCCGCTGGACTCTTTGTACCGCCCCCTGATCCGTATTTTTATGTATTCTGGTTTGCCATGGTAGTTATGGCGGCAGCCGCACTGACGCTGAATATTTGGGGTCTGGTGGAAAGTAAGTTTTTTGCCGCTCAAATCCTCGGCAAGCTTGGGTTTGTGACTAGCAGTCTGGGAGCTATCTTCGTGATCGGTGAGCGCTTGCTGCCGATGCAAATGGCTGCACTCGGACTGGCTATTGTAGGGGTGGGGTTCTTTGTATGGCCGCAGAAACTATCGCGCGTAGACTTAGTTTGGGACCGGGGAGTATTATTTATGATCGCTTCGATAATCTTTTCAGGTTTAGCCACTGTGTTCTACAAGCTCGCTACTTTTCATACGCCTAATTATTTTACTTTTCTTTCCGGCCGGTTGATTGGGGACTTGATCGGATGGAGCTTAATATGGATAATTATTAGTATCTGGCCCTTACACCGAAACCCGGTCGTAGAGCTATTCCGTTGCTTCCGCACCTACACCGGGCTCGCCATGGTGATTGGTATGGCGACTTCCGCACTTTTACTCTCCTGGTTAATATACCAGCTACCCGTGACCACGTTCGCCATGCTGGGGACATTGACGATCCCAGCTGCGTATTTCTTAAGCCGTATAAAATATAAAGAACAAATAACTGTGCGGATGTGGAGTGGAACAATTTTTATCCTTGGTTCCTTGGTTTTATTTTTAATATAGGCGCTTGTAGCTCAGTGGATAGAGCGTTCCCCTCCGAAGGGAAAGGCCGTGCGTTCGATTCGCACCAGGCGCACCATAATTCCTATCAAAATAAGCACCGAACCTTAAAACCGATTCATTCGGTTTTAGTGTTGGGTGCTATATTTTGGAGAGGCTTATGCTTTCTTTGGTTCGCTTGTTGCGTTCGTTGTTTTACCGGGGCTGTACGCGCGAGCGCGCGCTGACAGCGATTTGCTGGGGCAGCGCCCTGGAGCCGCAGCGGGCAACAGAATCCACGGACTCGGTGTTTACCAACGACGTCTCGATTCTGCGCTACCGGCGGGTGGCTCAGGGCCGCTCGCTCACCGAGACGATTACTGTCAGCATCCGGGACCTGGGAGAATCCCTGGAGTTTATCGTCATTGGCGGCCAAACTGTCATCTGGCTGCGCGACGCCACCACTGACCGCAAAGGCCGGCCGGTAAATCACCCTGTTGACCAGGATTACTACCTGGATCAAATCTACAAGGCGGCCCACCGGGCAGTCAAACTGGAATATTGACCCTGCCTCTCGCGAGCGGCGGGGTTGACAGAGAGTCGTCTCCGTGGCAGGATATACAAAATAAGCTCGGGCAAACATTTCACTAAGGGGGACACATTGAGGCCATTTGGTTTTGACTCAACCACAATAAGCTATCCGACGGACGATCGTCGGGTGGAGGGCTGGGGATCGACCACAATCGGCGCCGACGTGGGTGAATTCGGGGCTCGTTCCCAAGCGCTCACAGCCGCGGACATCTCGAGCGAAGTCGCCATTCACGGCGAGCCGTCGGCGCTCACGACGCCAGCCGAACCGCTCGGATTCATCGACCTCGACTAGCGGCGCCGCCCGCTTGGGTAACTTTAGATAAGTTCTGCTTCACGCAGACGCTTGCCTAGAGTTACCCTCGTTTTTATTTGCCAATATATCGATAATCGCCTAGTATGTTGCTAATAGGGGCTAAGCTAAGTAGGCTTAGCTTTTAGATTTTCAAGGGGGAGTGACAGACATGACTTCAAGTTTGCTGTATGCGTTGATTTCCGTCAGCGTGAAAGACGGGATTGATCAGTTTGCCAGAAACCTCGTCGAACTGGGTTTTAGCATCATCTCATCCGGCGGGACCTACCGCTACCTCAAGGAGCATGACATCGCAGTCACCAGCGTCGAGGAGTTCCGTCAGACGTCGCTGATTCGCCGGCTGACGGCAGCCAACAATGCGAAGCCCGAACAGGAGCGCATTCCCGAACAGAACATCCATTGGGCCAGCCAGATTGCCGGCCAGCATGCTGAGATCCACGGCGTCCTTCTTGCCACCACGGCAATGGCTGACCAGCTGGAAGCGCTGGGGATGGTGAGAATCTCTCTCGTGTGCGTTGATTACTACGCCCTGCATGCCGAGCTCGAACGGCCTGACGCCACTATCGCCTCGATCATCGAAGCGATAGATGTCGGCGGGCCGACACAGGCTACGGCCGCCAGCAAGGGCGGACGCATCGTGGTTTCCACCCCGGAGGACCGGCAGGAAACCATTAACTGGCTCCGTGCTGGCCGCCCGAATGAAGAAGAGTTTGTTACTCGCAGCATCGCCAAAGCCCTGGCCAACAACCTGGCCTACTATGCCCCGCTGGTCGAACGTTTAAGCGGCGGCGACTATTCGGTGCTTGTCCTCGAGCGCGCCCAGAAGTTGGGCTACGCGGAGAATCGCTGGATGGGCGGCGCTGACTTGATGCGCCGGTTCGGTTCCAAGGATCGCGCAGCCAAGGGAGCACTGTCCACGTTCCGGCGCAAGGAAGGAAGCGAACCCGGATACATCAACTATACGGACGCTGACGGCGGTCGTCGACTGATTGCCCGCATCGAGAACTTCTACCGCAAGAACGGGCTGTCGATTCCCGCGATTGCCGTCGGACTCAAACACGGCAATCCGTGCGGTGTGGGCATCGCTGACTTCGATACTGGCGCGGGCATGCTTCGCGCCATTCGGAACATGGTCGCCGGCAATCCGGGCGCCTTGTTCGGCGGCACGGTCATGACCAACTTCGTCATCGATGACGAGGCCGCCGCGCTGCTGCGCACCTACCTCACGGGCAAGCAGAAGCGACCGATTGACGCGGTGTGGGCGCCGACAGTCACCGATTGTGCGGTCGCACAGCTCCGCCGGGTCAACAACCGGTGCCGGATGATGGTGAGTTCCAGCTTCAGCTATGGCACAACCGAGCTGAGCGTGGCCAAGCGCTTCCGGCAGTTGGAGGCGGACGAATTCCTTCGGCAAGGGCCGGGCGATCAGGTTTTCAACCTGAACGACCCACATCTGACGAAGCTTGGCCGGCTGACCAAGCGGCAGCGCATGGACATGCTGCTTGGCCTCGCCATCTGCGGCGCGGCCAATAGCAACACAATCGTGATCACCAAGAACGGCATGATGCTGGGACTGGGCTTGTGCCAGAACTCCCGGGTCGTGGCCTGCGAGCATGCGGTGAATGGTGCGCGCCGCTGCGGACACAACATCAGGGGCTCCGTCGCAGTCAGCGACAGCTTCTTCCCGTTCAACGATGGACCCAGAAAGCTCATCAGGGCCGGTGTGGGCGCGATCTTCGCTACGTCGGGTTCGCTCAACGACAAGGCCTTCCGCACGCTGTGCCGGGGCCGGAAGCGCCGCGTCAACGTGGTCATGGGTCCGGACGAGATGTTCCGGATGTTCTGCAAGCACTGACTCGCGACATTGCGGTCAGACTCTATTCGGGCTAGGGGTTCCACTGGAATCCCTAGCCTTTTTATTTGACGACACAACCGTAAGAAATTATAATAGTTACCTGCGCAAGGTTACTTCTTGATCCAGAGCCTATTCGCTTCCGGATATCGATTCCTGGAGTTGAGGGCCGAAAAGAGGCGTGTGGTGCGATAGCGCCAAATATGTCAGAGCCTGAACTAGACAGGTCGATAATCTGACAATCCTTCAGCGGTGGCGGTAAGGCCCAGTGAGCTTCCTCCACTCGGAGGTTAGCATCCCGCGGTAATTCCGCAGACATAGGATCGACTGAAGAAGCAAACCATGCCGCGCGGAGTCCTATTCCGCGTCTTGCCGGCCAATCTTCCTGGGCCGGAGTTGAGGCGATGGTATGACGACCGTCACAGTCTGGCGACTGTGGCCCAAACCTTCTTTCCTACTTGAGGGTGTGTCTGCCGAAAAAGCAGGGGTGATTGGAAGTTGAGTGGGCGGCGACGCACGGTCCTCGCATACTTAACGAACGATCGGCTGGACCTGTGCCATAACCCAGCCACCAAATTTATTGGGAGGAGAACTCGTCTTTGTCTCGGGGAAGGAAGAAGCTAACTCATCCTTCCCCGTCGTCGTTTTTAGGCCATTCTGGGGCCTCTTTTTATTTACCAAAAATGTTATAATAAACACATGAAGGCCGCAACTAAAACACAAACTGATTCCAAAACTTTAAATGGCTTAAATAAAGACCAAAGTAAAGCCGTGACGTTTGGCCAAGGTCCGCTTTTGATCATAGCCGGGGCCGGCACGGGCAAAACTACGGTTCTAACTAGGCGCATTGTCTGGCTGATCGAGCAGGGCTTGGCCAAGCCCGAAGAAATTTTGGCCCTAACCTTTACCGAAAAAGCAGCCAACGAAATGGAAGAGCGGGTCGACATGCTGATGCCACTTGGCTATTCCGATATTCAAATTTCCACTTTTCACGCCTTTGCCCAGAAAATTTTGTCCCAACACGCCCTCGATATCGGGCTGCCGGGCGATTTCAAGGTAATCACCGACACCCAAGCTTGGATGCTGATCAAAAAACACCTGTATGATTTTGATTTGGATTATTATAAGCCCGTGGGCAATCCCAATAAATTCATTCACGCCCTGCTCCGGCACTTTAACAAGGCCAAGGGTGAGGAAATCAGGCCGGATGATTATTTAAAATACGCGGAAGGGCTGCGGTTAAATTCAGATAGCGCTGAAATTAAAAAGAAAGCCCGGAAGAAAAAGACAGATCCTGAAGCAAGTTCAGGATTGCAGATTGACGCAGCTGAAGTGGCCAGGATTTTGGAAGTGGCGAATGCTTATCATAAATATCAAAAACTCCTGCTGGATGAGGGCCATCTGGATTTTGGGGATCTGATTAACTATGCCCTGAAGCTTTTTCGCACCAGGCCCAAGATCCTCGAACTCTATCAGAAAAAATTTAAATATATTTTGGTCGATGAATTTCAGGACACGGACCTGGCCCAATATCATCTGGTCAAAATACTGGCTTTGCCGGAAAACAACATTACCGTGGTCGGTGACGATGACCAGTCGATTTATAAATTCCGCGGAGCTTCCATTTCCAATATTTTAAAATTCCAGGAAGATTTCCCTAGGACCAAGGAAGTGACGCTGACCGAGAATTACCGCTCAACCCAAAAGATTTTGGATTTGGCTTACGGTTTTATCCAACAGAACAATCCCGAGCGTCTGGAAGCTAAGCTTAAAATTTCCAAAAAACTGACTGCCGGCACCAGCCTGTCCGGCAAGATCGAGGTTCTGCATGCCGGCAGTGTTTACGAGGAAGCCCGCCAGGTCGCGGATAAAATCATTGAGTTGGCCCAAAGTGAGCAATTAAATTTTAATGATTTTGCCATTCTGGTGCGGGCCAATGATTCGGCCGAGGCCTTTATTGCCGAATTGTCGCGGCGGGGCCTGCCATATATGTTTGTAGCCAACCGTGGCCTTTACAAAAAACCCCTGATTTTAGACATTCTGGCTTACCTGCGGCTCCTGGATAATTATCATGAAAGTGAAAATCTGTTTCGCGTGTTCAATTTGCCAAAATTTAAAATTCCGGACGAGGAACTGATTTTCTTATCGCAAACTGCCAGGCGCAAGGCGGTTTCCTTGTATGAAGCGGTCAAGGACAGCCACAACCTCAAGGCGCAGGATCTGCTTCGGCTCCTGGCCAAGCATGCGGCTGCGAGCCGCGACCTGCCTGTGGCTGAACTGCTGGTGAATGTCCTCCATGATCTGGAATGGACTAAAAATTTAATCGCCGACTCTGCCGCGAACGTAGAGAACCGCTCGCTCTTGGAGCAATTTTACCGCAAAGCGCAAAAATATGAGGAAGAGAATACCGACCGATCGCTCAAAGGGTTTATGGCCCAGATCCGTCTGGAAATGGAAGCGGGCGACCAGGGCGAGCTGGCATTTAACCCGGATGCCGGGCCGGAAGCGGTCCGGATCATGACCGTGCACTCTTCCAAGGGATTGGAGTTTGGCTGCGTCTTTGTGGTCAATATGGTGGATCAGCGGTTCCCGTCGCGCGCCCGATCCGAACAAATCGAGATTCCGCCGCCGTTGGTCAAGGAAATTTTGCCGGAAGGGGATGCGCATTTGATGGAGGAACGCCGTCTGTTTTATGTGGCGGCTACGCGCGCCAAGCGGTTTTTGTTTCTGACTTGGGCTGATGATTACGGCGGCACGACCAACAAAAAACCGTCCCGATTTCTGGTCGAGCTGGGCCTCGAGGAAAAAATCAAGAAGGCGCCGCCCGCCGGTGAAGTGTTTTTTACCAAGCAACCGCCGCTCCTGGGCCTCAAAACCAAACTGATCATTCCCGACACGTTTTCTTTCTCCCAGATTTCGTGTTTTCTCCACTGCCCGCTCGAGTATCAATTCAAATACGTTTATCATCTGCCACTGCCGGGCGAAGCGCAATTGTCTTTCGGCATTACGATTCACAAAACCTTGGAAAAATATCTCAAACACCTGGTTCAGATTAACACACTAGTGCAACCGGATCTGTTTGGGTCAAAAAAAACCGGCCAGGTTGAATTACCTAAAAAAGAATTGCTGGAAAAATATTACGCCGAATCTTGGGTCGATGACTGGTTTCCTGACAAGATCAATAAGGAAGAATATCGCAAGCGCGGAATCAGATATTTGGATAACTTTTTCAGGAAATTTTCCGATGACCCGAAGTTGCCGAAGTTTTTGGAAAAGCCCTTCAAGCTCCGGCTCGATAAATTTAAGTTTGTCGGCAAAATCGACCGGGGCGATCTGAATCCGGACGGCTCTATCAGCATTATTGACTATAAAACCGGCGCTGCGCGCGGTAAACTTTCGTCGGTCGACAAGCAGCAATTGCTAATTTATCAGTGGGCGGCACAAGAGGAGTTCAAAGAAAAAATCCAAAGCCTCAGTTACTGGTTCCTGGAAAGTCTGGATGATTCCGGTGAATTTTTGGGCACGGCCACGGAAATCGGCGAAATTAAAACCCGGCTGCTCAAAACAATTGCGGAAATTATTGAAACTACGCAGACTGGAAATTTCCTGGAAGCCGACCGCCGGACTCAGCACGCCAAAGAGTGTCGATACCGCCAATATGTGGTATAATAAATTCAACCCAACTCAGCGAGCGCTCCTGGTCATCGCGCTGATTTCTCTGGCGAGCCTGATGACTTTGATGCTCCTTCGTGTGCCCGGGGCCTGGACGATTCTGCTGTTTTACCTGGTTCTGGCCTGTTTTTGCCTCAGCACTCTGACGCTGGTTAATTTTTACATCCGACGCCTGCTGGGCCAGCGCGAATTCCAGCATTTGTATTTCGCCACCGCCTTGCGCCAAAGCCTGTGGCTCAGCCTGATCGTAATTTTTTCCCTGCTTTTGTCCAGTCACGGCCTGTTTTCCTGGATCAATACCTCGTTTCTGATTCTCGTTTTCGTATTTTTGGAATCTTATCTTATAACTAAGAACGGTTAAATTTTATGGAGCCCCATGCGCCCAACGCCCCCGCAACCTCGCCGGACCTGACCTTTCAAGTCATGCCGCAGGATTTAAACCACCCGGAAAAAAATACAAACTTCTCGTCACCGATGCCGCCGCCTCCGCCACGGTCTCCATCCGGTATGCCGCCTAAGGCCCCGATTGGCGATATGGGCCTGAACTCCATGCCGCCCCTTCCCGAATCAGATCCGAACTCGCACCGCAATATTTTGCTGATTGGCGGAATAATCATAGTCATAGGCTTAATTGGCTTTGGTTTGTATTATTTCTTGGGGGCGAAAAAAACTGACAATAAACCCGGTGATCAGCCGCAAGCGGTTGCAACCCGGCTGCCTAAGGTTTGGCTGACCCAATATTTTAACAAAGAAGCCTGCGACGATCAGAGTATTTGCGGCGACAATGCCGATCCCGACAACGACGGTCTGAGCAATTATGATGAATTCAAAACCGGCACCTCGCCGATAGATTCCGATTCGGACAAGGACGGCCTGGCAGACGGGGATGAATTGCATGTTTATAAGACCGAACCGACTCTCAAATATACGGACCGGCGCGAGATTGTCCAGCAGAACGACTGGACCGATTCGTATCAAATACGAAATGGCTATGACCCTCTGACCCCGGGCAAAAAGTTTACCGACTCCCGCACCCAGCAAATCAAAGCCGATACCGCTGCCAATCCGCTGCATGAACCATCCATCACGTCGCTTAAAACCGTTACCCCTCCCGCGCCCACCAATCCCACCGGCGGCCAGTCAACCAAGAAATCCGTGACCGTGACAATTGAAAACGATAAATTTAACCCGGCGACCGTTACGATGAGCGCAGGTGATTCAGTTGTTTGGCTCAACAAAGACGGCAAGAATCACCATGTCGCATCGGATCCGCACCCAACCCATACTGGTTTGGCCGGCTTCGAGTCACCGGATCTGTCGGGCAATCAAACTTACAGCTTTACATTTACCAAAACCGGGACATTCGGATATCACGACCATCTGAACCCAACTATCAAAGGAACTGTCATTGTTAAGTAAACTTTGGAATCTGTTCGCGTCAAAAAAAACTCCAGCGCCGCTGGCAGTTTTTTCGGGCATTGTCGTATCAAAAGTTTTAAAAGTGGAAAAACATCCCAACGCGGACCGGCTACGGGTGATCTCTTTGTCAGACGGGCAACGCACGATTGAACCAGTTGTTTGTGGAGCGTGGAATTTCGAAGAGGGTGCGGTCGTGCCGCTGGCTCTGCCCGGTGCCACTATCCCGCATGACAATCATGACCCGGCGGGTCAACCGTTTGTGCTCGGCAAAGCCAAAATCCGGGGCGTCGAATCGCAAGGCATGATCTGCTCGGGCAAGGAGCTCGGCCTCTCAGACGCCGGCAGCGGGATCATTGTTCTGAAAAATAGCGAAGAATTGCTCGGCCAAACTTTTAATTCCAGCATGAACTGATATGAGCGAGATTATTATTGATAAATCTCAAGAAAATAAACTAAAACAACAATTACAACAACGCGGTGGCGCTGACGCGGCACGGATATTGAGGCTTTTAAATATGCCCGATTTGTCGCGAACCGTTGGCAGTCCGCTGAAGGAAATCGTCGATAGGGCCAGCAAAGTCAAAAGCTTGGTCGGCTTTGATGTCATAGAAATTCCGGAAATTATACCCATAGATATTTTCTTCGATCTATTCAATATGCCACCCGGCCATCCAGCTCGTAGTAGGTCAGATACTTATTATGTAGACGATGGACATATTTTAAGATCTCATGACACGGTTTTTTGGTATTATTATTTAAACGACCCTGAAATCAAAAAAAGGATTGTCAATAAAGAAACCTTGGGCGCGATTTGTTACGGTAAGGTTTACCGTAAAGATGAGATCGATCGTACACACATGAATGTATTCCACCAGTTCGGGGCATGGTATATAGGACCTGATGAAGGCAAAAATATTATTCCGGACGACTTGAAAAGAACACTTTCGGAGGTCGCTGAAAGTTTGGGAATTAACCATCGGTTTTATGACCATAATTTTCCCTACACTGATCCCAGTTTCGAAATGGAAATGGAAATGAATGGCAAATGGGTTGAACTGGTAGGTTCAGGTATGGTTCGAAAAAGTGTTCTACAGAATTTCGGGTTAACAGGCTATCACGGTTGGGCTTTTGGTTTTGGTTTGGAGCGTCTGGCGATTGGCAACATGCGTTTGCCAGATATCCGGCTTTTGTGGTCTACTGATCCGCGCGTGACCAAACAACTCAAACTTGGCCAAAAATTTGTCGAGGTCAGCAAGTTCCCGCCGATCACTCGAGACATTTCTTTCATTGTCAAAAAGAATACGAATTTTGTTCCAAATAATTACTTTGATCTTATACGCGACATCGGAGGCGATCTTGTTGAAGAAGTCGCGCTACTCGATAAATATGAGAATCCTGACAGAATCGGCGCTGATAACGTAAGTTATACATATCGAGTAGTTTATAGGAGCAATGATCGAACTTTAACGGATAATGAAATTCAACCACTACAGAATAGGCTTATTGACGAAACAGAACATCAATTTCAAGCTGAAATTAGATAATAAATATCCATTTTTGAGTCTTTATTTTGAGTCAAAAAACTGGTATAATTAAGGTACCTTAATTGGGTTATTTTTATGACTAAAAAAGATCTACAAAAGAAACCGACCAATCCCCAGGAAAAAGGATATACCGCCGAGCAAATTACCGTGCTCGAGGGTCTTGAACCTGTCCGCAAGCGCCCCGGCATGTATATCGGTAACACGGCCAGCGAGGGCTTTCATCACTTATTGAAAGAGGTCGTCGACAACTCAATCGACGAAGCCATGGCTGGGCACGCCAAAAAAATCGACATCACGATCCATAAAGATAATTCCGCCTCAGTCGTTGATGATGGCCGCGGTATCCCGGTTGATATTCATAAACAGACCAAAAAATCCGCTCTGGAAACGGTATTGACCGTGCTGCACGCCGGCGGCAAATTCGGCGGCTATGCCTCCGGCTACAAAGTTTCCGGCGGCTTGCATGGCGTGGGCGCCGCGGTTGTAAATGCTCTTTCGGAATGGGTCCGGGCCGAAGTGCGCCGCGACGGCAAAATTTACACTCAAGAATACAAACGCGGCAAACCCACCGGCAAGGTTAAACTGGTCGGCAAGGTTCCGCCGAAGGACGCCTGGCAGCGCGGCACCAAAATTTCCTACAAGCCGGATACCGAAATTTTTACAGTCATGGAATTTGATATCAGCTACATATTGGATCATTACCGGCAGCAGGCCTATCTGACCCGCGGCGTGCATTTGATTATCAAAGACGAGCGCACCAGATTTTCTTATCAATACTATTTCGAAGGCGGGTTGGTTTCATATATCCAGCACATCAACCGTAACAAGGTGGTTAAAACGCAGCCGATGTATGTTTCCAAGACCATGGAAAACGTCATGGTCGAAACGGCAGTCCAATACACGGACGAATTTTCCGAAACGGTCATGACTTTTGCCAATAACATCCATACGCCGGAAGGCGGCAGCCACTTAACCGGCTTTCGCGCAGCGCTGACCCGATCATTGAACAATTATGGAATTAAGAACGGCTATATCAAGGATTCCGACAAAATTACCGGCGAGGATATGCGCGAGGGCCTGACAGCCATCGTTTCCGTCAAACTGGCCAATCCTCAATTTGAAGGACAAACCAAAGCCAAACTCGGCAACGCCGAAGTTCGGGGTATTGTGGAAGACGTCGTGGGCGGCGGGCTGGAATTTTGGCTGGAGGAGCACCCTGCCGATGCGGGCAAAATCATGGAAAAAGTGCTCCTGGCCGCCAAAGCCAGGCTGGCCGCCAGAGCCGCGCGCGATGCCGTGATTCGCAAAGGTGTGCTCGATGGCCTGGCTCTCCCGGGCAAACTGGCTGATTGTTCCGAATCCGACCCCGCGCTGTCTGAACTTTACATCGTCGAGGGCGATTCGGCCGGCGGCAGCGCCAAACAAGGCCGCGACCGCCGCTTCCAGGCAATCCTGCCTTTGCGCGGTAAAATTCTGAACGTCGAACGCGCTCGCCTCGACAAGATGCTGGGCAATGAGCAAATTAAAAATTTGGTGATAGCCATGGGCGCCGGCATCGGGGAGCAGTTCAACATCGACAATCTGCGCTACCAGCGCATCATCATCATGACGGATGCGGATGTTGACGGCGCGCATATCCGCACTCTGCTGCTGACTTTTTTCTACCGGCATTTTCCGGATGTCATTAACCGCGGTTTTTTATATATTGCGCAGCCGCCCCTATTTCGGGTCCAGCACGGTAAGAGCGCAGAATACGCTTTTTCCGAAAAGCAACGCGATTCGATAATCGAAAAATACCTTAAAGAAACCAAGGACAAAAAAACCGCCAAACAAGAGATCAGAACGGTGGGAATTGAGAATCAAGAATCAGAGAGTGCCGTCAATATTCGCGGCATCGGAGTACAACGATACAAAGGTTTGGGCGAAATGAATCCCCAGCAGCTGTGGGAAACGACCATGGATCCGGCCAACCGGGTCATGCTCCGGGTCATGGTTCCGGACGCGGAGAAAGCCTCCAAGATCTTTGAAATGCTCATGGGCGACGAGGTTGCGCCGCGCAAGAACTTTATTCAGACTCACGCCAAGTCAGTCAAAAATCTGGACATCTAAAGTCTTTGCGAGGAGTCCCGACTTATCGGGACGACGAAGCAATCTGGTTATAGAGATTTCTTCGCTCGCTCGCAAAGACTCATAACTCTTTGTTCTGGTTTATATTATCTCTTGACCCGCTGACCCGTCTTATGTATAATATTATCAATAAGGGCCCGAAAGGCCTTTTAAAAAAGCCTAAAGTCACTTTCAATCACTATGTCAAATCCGATCCAATTTTTGAAAGAAGCGAAGGCTGAACTAACCAAGGTTGTTTGGCCTACCCGCCGCGAAGCAATCCGAATTACACTCGGTGTAATTGCCCTTTGTCTGGCGGTGGCAGCTTTCTTGGGCGCGGTCGACTACGGCCTGACCAAACTGGTCGAGTATTTCCTGAGCCGGTAATGAAACTGCGAACCGCGGTTTTCAGCATAATAATGGTTTTAGTTATAGCCGAGATAGTTGGATTCCTGGCACCGCAACCTGAATGGCTGGATATACCATTTCACATTGCTGGCGGAATTGGTTGGGCAATGTTTGCCGCTTGGATGATTGGCAAGGCTAAAACTGAACGTAATCCCGTATGGTTCAATTTAATTTTTACCGCCGGGTTTGTAATGTTTATCGGATCCAGCTGGGAAGCATTGGAATTTTTGTTGGTCCGGGGACACATTTTTCCTTCCACGGGGTTCACATTACGGGATACGATCGGTGATCTCTTTAACGATGGCGTTGGTTCATTAATTGGTTGGCTCTTATTTGTTCGTAATTTAAGATAATATGGCACGTCAACAAGTCACGGGTGAAAAACATTGGTATGTCCTTCACACCTATTCCGGTTATGAGGACAGCGTCGCGTTCAATTTGAAGCAGCGTATCGAATCCATGGGTATGGAGGACAAGATTTTTAACGTCCTCGTGCCCAAGGAAAAGAAGATCAAAATTCGCGACGGTAAGCGCACGACTGTGGAAGAAAAAATCTTCCCTGGCTACGTCTTAGTCGAAATGATTGTGACGGATGATTCCTGGTATGTGGTCAGAAATACGCCCAACGTTACCGGATTTGTGGGATCGGGGACCATCCCAACGCCGATCGGCGATGCAGAAATTTCCATTCTACAGAAGCGCACGGGCATGGAAGAGCCCAAATACAAAATCGACGTCCGGGTCGGCGATCTGGTCCGGATCATGGACGGTCCGTTTAAAGATTACGAAGGCAAAATCTCGGAAGTCGATGACGAAAAAGGCAAAATTAAGGTCCTGGTGTCGATCTTTGGCCGGGAAACGCCGATTGAGCTCGACTTTTTACAAATTAAGAAAATTTAAATTTTATGTTATTTTACGTCCTTGCGTTTATAATTGTCTTTCTGATCCTTCCGGGTTTCCGGATTGTCCAGCAGTATCAGATCGGCGTGGTTTTCCGCCTGGGCCGGATCATCGGCACCAAGCAGCCGGGCCTGAATTGGGTCATCCCTTATATTGACATTGTCCGCAAGATTGACCTGCGCACTGTGACGCTGCCGGTGCAACCGCAAAAAATCATCACCAAGGACAACGTTTCGGTGGATGTCTCGGTGGTCGCTTACTACCGGATCGCAGATCCGATTAAAAGCATTGTCTCCATTGAAGACGTCATGAGCGCGATCAATCAGATTGCTCAGACTACGGTCCGCAATATCGTGGGCCAATTCCAGCTTGATGAAATTCTATCGGAGCGGGAAACGATCAATAATCAGATCCGGACAGTTCTGGACGCTCATACCGAGCCCTGGGGCGTTGTCGTCAGCGTAGTTGAAATCAAAGACATTGAGCTGCCGGAGAACATGCAGCGCGCCATGGCCAAACAGGCCGAAGCGGAACGTGAAAAGCGCGCCAAAATCATTGCCGCGGAAGGGGAATTGGCAGCCTCGGAAAAACTGGCCCAAACAGCCGATGTCATGGCCGCACATCCGATTGCCTTGCAGTTGCGAAACCTGCAGACCATGGCGGAAATCGCGATGGAAAAAAATTCCACTATTATTTTCCCCGCTCAATTCATGAGCACCGTCCAGGACATCAAGAATTTTTTGGCAAGCGAAAAGAAATAATTAATCCAAATTTATGGCTAAAAAGGTAAAAATTGTTTTAAAAATTCAGCTCCCGGCCGGGAAAGCCGCGCCATCTCAGCAAACAGGGACGGCCCTTGGGCCCCACGGGATCAACATCGGCCAGTTTATCAAGGAGTTTAACGAGCGCACCTCCCAGATGGGCGACCTGACCATTCCGGCGGAAATTACGGTGTTTGAGGACCGCACTTATACTTTTATTCTCAAAACCCCGCCCGCGGCGGTTTTGATCCAGAAAGCGGCCGGTATTGAGAAAGGCAGCGGCAATCCGCTCATGAACAAAGTCGGCAAAATCAGCAAAGCCCAACTGCGCGAAATCGCAGAAAAGAAAATGCCGGACCTAAATGCCAACAACATTGAAGCCGCTGAAAAAATAGTCGCCGGCACGGCCCGGTCCATGGGCGTGGAAATTAAATAGCGTATAGTGGACAGCGTAGAGCGTGTAGCTCTACACGCTGAACGCTCCACGCTCAACACTATATCATATGGCACTCAATCTAACACTTCGAAAAGTTTATCTCTATCTGTTTGCGATTATCGGCCTGGTCCTGCTCATTATGGGTGCGGTCAGTTTAATCGATCTGGGTTTGAAGACCTATGTGTTTACCAAATCGGATTATCCCTGCTACTATGACATTCAACCTATGTCGGTGGACAAGAGCGGCGTGACACTCTCTAGCGAAGATCAGCAGAAGCGGTGTCAAGAACAGCGAACCTCGGATAAGCAGCGCCAGGCTTCAACCGCCTTGGCTCAAATCATTGTTGGTTTGCCTCTCTACCTCTATCATTGGGTGGTTATACGAAAAGAAAACCAGGTTTAGAAAAATTATAAATTAGAGATTATAAATTAACTCGTGGGAGCCCGAAAGGCGTTTGTACCACAAAGGAGAAACATGGGTAAAAGATTTAACGCCGCACTGAAAGAAGTCGACCAGAATAAGACTTATCCGGCTGCCGAAGCGATTGCTTTGGCCAAAAAAACCGCGACCACTAAATTCGTAGGCAACATTGAAGTTCACATCCGCCTCGGCATCGATCCAAAAAAAAGCGATCAGGCCCTGCGCGCGACCGTCACCCTGCCCCATGGCACGGGTAAAACCAAGCGCATTGCCGCTTTTGTATCAAGTGGCAAAGAAAAAGAAGCTCTGGATGCGGGTGCGGTGGTGGTTGGCGGCGAGGACTTGATAAAAAAAATCAAGGAAACCGAAAAGCTGGATTTCGACATCGCCATTGCCGAACCGTCCATGATGGCCAAACTGGCATCTGTGGCCAAAATTTTGGGACCCAAGGGCTTGATGCCGAATCCCAAATCTGGCACCGTTTCGGCCGATATCGGCAAGACCGTCAAGGAATTTGCGACTGGCAAGGCTGAATTCAAAAATGATGAATCCGGTAACATCCATATGATTCTCGGCAAGTCCAGTTTTCCGGATGATCAAATCCTGGCCAACTTTAAGACTTTTATGGATGCGGTGGAAACTGCCAAACCGGCGGGCCTAAAAAGAGAATATATCCAGTCCATTTCAGTCAATGCGACCATGGGCCCCGGTATCAAGGTCAAAATTTAAAAGTCAAAAGTAAAAAGATCTGCTATAATACGAGCAGGTCTTTTGTTTTACTTTATATGATTTTATCCGACAAAGACATCAAAAAATATCTTAAAACGGGCCGGATCAGTGTCGATCCATTGTTTCCAAACTCCATTCAGCCCGCCTCAATAGACTTGCACCTTGGCAAGGATTTTATGTTTTTTCGCACCGATAACCATACTTGCATCGATCCCAAACTGCCGCTCGATGATATGATGGAACGGGTTTCAATCAGCGAGAAGCGCCAATTTATCCTGCACCCGGGTGAATTTGCCCTCGGTATGACATATGAAACCGTGGGAGTCTCCGATGATATGGTCGGGCGGCTGGAAGGGAAGAGTTCGCTGGGACGGATCGGCCTGATTATCCATGCTACCGCCGGTTATCTGGATCCCGGCAACAAACTCAAAATGACTTTGGAGCTGCACAACATTTCTATTTTGCCGATTAAACTCTACTACAAAATGCCCATCGCTCAAATTTCTTTTACACCCCTTTCCAGCCCAGCTGACTCGGCCTATGGCAACAAAAAACTCGGCAGCAAATATTTCGGCGCCACCAAGCCCCAGGCCTCGCAGTATTATAAAAATTTCCTGAAGAACAACGGCTGGATTAAATTTAAACAATGAAGGATAATTGGCACGATCCAAAATTTGCGATGGGATGGGATGCGGATGCCGCCGTTAACAACCCTTCGAGAGCTAGGTTACTGGATTTGCTTCTAACTATTATTACAGACTCTTATAGCAACGATGGGATGATTCTAGATTTAGGTTTCGGCACTGGACTGGTTGAGGAAATGATTTTCAACAAAATCCCTGCAGCTCAGATTGTGGGCGTCGATTCATCCGAGGCCATGATTGCGAAGGCGGAAGACAGACTAAAGGGGCGCAATATGATTACAATTCAGCATGATCTAAATGAAATCAAGAATTTAAAATTACCTCAAGGCCAATATCAGTTCGCAATAACTTCCTTCGCTCTCCATGAAATCCCGTCAATCCACAAGCAGGAGATATTCAAATTTATATATAAAAATTTAGTTTCCGGGGGGATGTATGTGTTGGTGGATCGCTTTAAAATAGAATCGGATAGTTTGGCTTCAGCTTATGAAAGCCAGTGGAGATCGCAAACTAAATCGGCAACTTGGACGGATTGGAAGGAGCCGTTTGCTGAATATAAGAAGCGAATGAGCATTAAGGAAGATTTTCCCGACTTAGTAGAGGATCAGCTGGCTTGGCTGCGCGAATCGGGCTTTAAAGCGGCTTGTCTGCAACTCGAGTTTGATCGCGGATTAATCGTAGGTCTTAAATCTTAATTATCAATTAGTATCGACATGAAAGTAAAGATCAAACGCCTCGACCCCTCAGTGGAACTGCCCCAATACCAAACCGCGGAATCCGCGGCTTTTGACATTGCGGCCAATGAGGACGCAACAATTAGCCCCAAGGAAATCAAACTGATTAAAACCGGGTTGATTATCGAGGCCCCCCATGGGCATTTTTTGCTCATTGCCTCGCGCTCCAGCACCCCGGTGAAAAAAGGCTTGTCTGTGCCACAAGCGATTGGAATTGTGGATCGTGATTTTTCCGGTCCGACGGATGAAGTCCGACTACAGCTGTTTAACTTTACCGAGCAGCCGGTGATGATCAAAAAAGGTGAGCGCTTGGCCCAAGGCATGTTCCTGGCCGTAGATCACATTGAATGGGAAGAGGTCGATCAGATCAGAGAGCAGTCGCGCGGCGGCTTCGGCTCAACCGGAGGGCTCAATGGCTAAGAGGCGCGGCAAATTTATTGTCATCGATGGCACGGACGGTTCGGGCAAAGCCACTCAAACTAGGATGCTGTTTCAGCGATTGGAAAAAATGGGCAAAAAGGTCCATGTGGAAGATTTCCCGCAATACGGCAAGAAGTCGGCCGGGCCGATCGAGGATTATCTGAACGGCTTGTATGGCACGGCTCAGGAGCTTGGCCCAAAAATTCCATCGATATTTTTTGCTGTCGACCGGTTTGCCGCGGCCACGCGAATCAAAGACCACCTGAATAGAGGCCATATCATTATCTCCAATCGCTACGTTACCGCGAACATGGCGCACCAGGGCGGAAAGATCGCCGGCAAAGCCAAACGCAGCGAGTATTTCAAATGGCTGTTTGAGCTCGAATATAAATTTTTTGGCATCCCCAAACCTGATTTAAATGTCATCTTGCATATGCCGGCAAAAATTGCCCAAAAGCTGGTGGATAAAAAGGGACCACGGTTCTATATTGGCAGCAAAAAGCGCGATCTGCACGAAAAGGATTTGAAACACTTGCTGGCGGCGGAGCGCACTTACCTGGAAATTTCAAAAAAATTCGGCTATCCCTTGGTGGAGTGCTTCCAAAAAGGAATTTTATTCACGCCGGAGCAAGTGCATGAGTTAATTTGGAAAAAGTTAAGGTTCTAATACGCATTTATATGTTCACTGACGACGAAAAAAAACTCCTGGAACCCTATGTCACCTCGACCGAGGACAATGTCTTTGCCATCAGAAACTTAAGCGGCATCGTCGGCGCCGCTTATGCCCGCTACTCGCGCGCCAAGGGCGGATTTCGCGAAACTTTGCTCAAAGAATTTATCAAAGAAGGTCAGATTGACCCGAAACATGCGGATGAATTGATTGCCCGGGTATTGGTCGCTTATGGCGACGACAGCGTGGGGGAATTGGAGGGGGGTCATGTTTCGTTTGAAAAGGTGACGATGATCGCGGCCAAGGAAATCGAGGATCACCGCATTGGCGGTTCACCAATCGAGCAATCCACGCGCTACGTGTTTTATGACCAGAAGGACGACAAAGGCAACTGGCTGTATTATCGCGGCGAGGATGTTTTAGGCGCACCGTTCGGACCGCAATATGCGAAAACGATGGATTTTATCTTCCAGACATATGCCGACCTGGTCGAGCCGCTCAAGGCTTACTACGAAAAACTCAAGCCGATCGGCGAAGCCGAATACGATATCAACGGTGACGGCGCCAAAGAAAAATTTGCCGACATAACTGATGAGAAGCAACAGAAGGCTTTTAAAACCACCTACAACTTTGATTTGCGGTCCAAAGCTTGTGATACCCTACGCTGCCTGCTGCCGATCGGCACTCTGACGAATGTCGGCATGTTTGGCAATGGCCGCTTCTATCAAACCTTGATCTCGAATTTGCTGACGCATAAGCTGCCGGAATTCAACAGCATTGCGAACCAGACCGCCAAAGCCTTGGCGCAAACTATTCCGCAATACGTGCGCCGGGCCAAAGCAGACAAATACTGGCATGAAACCGAAAAAGAAATAGCGAGTCTGGCTAAAAAGCATTTTTGGTTAGACACACCTGAAGTGCCGCCAACTCTGCCGCATTATGACCTGCAGGATCGCGGAGAAGAATACCTGGCCATAAAGCTCAAGAACAAGGCGGTCAATGCCGCGGCAATCACCGCCCTGTTACAAGAAACTGCGGACGTTGACCAGCTCGCCGCCATGGTTTTTCCTTATTCCAATATGCCCCTGCGAAAAATACGCCGCAAAATTGAAAACATGAGCGAGAATGACCGCAAGGAAATTGTCCGGGTCTACGTCGGAGAGCGCGAAAATCGCCGCCAGCGGCCCGGCCGGGGCCTTGAAACAGGTTATCCGCATAGCTTTGATACAGTAATTAACTTTGGCACTTATAAGGATTTGCAGCGGCATCGCATGAACACGCAGCAGCGCCAGATGTTTACCACGAAAATCGGCTTTCAGATGCCGCAGGAAATTATCCAGGCCGGAGTGGAAGACAAAATCAAAATCTGCATTGAAAAATCCGATAAGCTGTTCGATGCCATGCTCAAGACGGCGCCACTGGCCGCCCAATATGCAACGCTGCATGGCCATTACATCCGCTGGTCGATTGCCTTTAACGACCGGGAAGCTATGCATATGCTGGAGCTGCGCTCGACGCCGCAAGGGCATCCGCAATACCGGCTGGCGGCCCAGGAAATGCATAAACTGATTGCCAAGCGCAGCCAATGGCGAGCGGACATGATGAAATTCGTCGATTACGAAAACTATTACTGGTCCCGCGCTGACAGCGAAGCCAAACAGCGGGTCAAGGAGGCGGAACTGGATAAAAAATATGACAAAGGATAAAATTAAGCTAGTGGCTTTTGATTGGAACGGCACTATCTTTGCCGATACTAATCTGGTGGTAAGAGCCATGTCGCATACCTTGGTCAAGTTTCGTTTAAAGCCGACAAATCTAAAAGAGCTGCAGCACAAGATGGTTGTTCCATTTAAATTGTATTGGCTGGCGATGGGGATGAAACTAAAAGACTTCGAGCGAAATGTTCTAACAATCCGTAAAACATATTTCACTTATTACGAACCCCGGGAAGGTTTATGTCGAACCAGGGCCGGATCCCGCGAAATTTTGGATTGGCTGGAAACTCAAAAAATCAACAAGGTTATTTTTAGCAACCATATGGAATCTCATATCCGAAAGCAACTAAAGCGCCTGGAAATTGATTCCTTTAAAGATATTTTGGGCTTTACCACCGTGGAGGACACTTCGTTGATGCACAAGCGAGGCAAAGAAAGCCAGCTCGAGGAATACGTGATAAAAAATAGACTGAAGCCAAACGAGGTCCTGGTCGTCGGCGACACTACCGAAGAAATTGAGATCGGAAAAAAATTCGGATACGTCACCGTAGCTCTGTCGGGTGGCAATTCCAGCACCCGGCGGCTCAAGGCGACAAAACCCGATCACTTGATTCATCACCTCAAAAAATTAAAAAATATCATTCAAGATCATGGACGAACTGCTGCGAAAAATTAAAACGCTAAAAGATCAGGCCAAAGATCTGAAGGAGCATCTTTGACCTGCCCCAAAAGAAACAAAAACTGCTAGAGTTCGAAGACGCCATGGCCCAGCCCGAATTTTGGTCTGACCAAAATTCGGCGCGTGAAAAATCCAAGACGCATGCCCACCTAAAAAGTGAGATTGAAAGCTGGTTTAAATTTGAAGCTGATTTGCATGAATTGGAGGAGCTAACCGCCCTGGCGACCAAAGACAGCGACAAGGCCCTGGAAGCCGAGCTAAAGGTCAAATTTGAGCTTTTAACGGCCCAATACGGCCAGTTTGGCCTCAACACCTTCCTTTCGGGCAAATACGATGATCACGACGCGATTTTGTCCATCCACGCCGGGGCGGGTGGGGTGGATGCCCAAGATTGGGCGCAGATGCTGCTGCGGATGTATTCCCGCTTTGCCGAAGCCAAAAAATTCAAAGTGACGATGATCGATGAAAGCCGCGGTGGGGAAGCCGGCATCAAAAGCGTGGTGCTTGAAATTTCCGGCCCCCATGCTTACGGCTATTTCAAATCCGAGGCCGGCGTGCATCGCCTGGTCAGATTGTCGGCGTATAATCCGGCGCATACCCGCGAAACTTCGTTTGCCCTGGTCGAAGTTTTACCCGTGACCGAGCAATCGGAATATAAACTGGATATGGGCGAAATCGAACTTGAAGCCAAAACCTCACGCGGCCATGGCGGTCAATCGGTAAATACGACCTATTCAGCTATCCGCGCCGTGCATCGGCCGAGCGGAATCACCGTCACGATTCAAAATGAGCGCAGCCAGTCGCAGAACAAAGAACAGGCCTTAAAAATTTTATCCGCCAAACTGGCCGCGCTGGACGAACAAAAAAAGGAGCAGGAACGCCTGCAAATCCGCGGCGAGTTTCACAGCGCCGAATGGGGAAATCAAATCCGATCCTATGTCCTGCATCCTTACAAATTGGTCAAAGACCATCGGACGGGTTACGAAACTTCGGATGCCGAACATGTTCTGGAAGGCAACCTCGAAGAATTCATTAAAAAATATCTGGAAAAAAATAAATAAATGCACCCTGCGCTTGAACATATTAATGCCAGAAGAAACAAAAAAGTGCCGCTTAAAGACGGCCGGCGGATCGTCCTACTCGTATTCGGCGGCGTGATGAGCGGAATGCGCGGCTCCGGAGCCTTGATCGGATTGCAGCAGCTGGGCCTGACGCATGCATTCGATGAAATCTACTCAATGTCCGCAGGATTTCCCAATGCCTGCTATTTTCTGGCCGACGATCCGGACAAGGGCCCGTCAATTTATTATGAAGAGCTGGCCGGCCGAAAATTTATTAACGCCTCCCATCCGTGGAATTTAATGGATATTGATTACTTGATAGATGTTTTCAAAAACAAGAAGCCTTTGCCGGTGGACAAAGTCCTGGCGAGCAAAACCAAATTATTTGTTATCGTTAAAAACCTTGGGGAAAACAAGATTGAATATCTGGAGGTTCACAAGGTCGGCTCGCAGAATTTTTTTAATTTAATGAAAGCCGCGATTTCCGCGCCGTTTCTGCACCCAGGCAGCACGAAACTTGGCCACAGTCAATACAAAGATCCGCTAATGTGGAGTGTCGCTGATTATCAATGGCAATTGGATCAAATTCTAAAGACGAAAGCCACTGATATCCTGGTAATTTACAATAATAACAGCCAGTATCTGGCGCCGGCCCTGTTTTCCGACCGAGTTTACGAAATAATGCCACCGGCTGGGGAATCAAACGGCCTGTTGGAGACCCGGCCCGAGGTTTTAAAACAAGAACGCGATGAAATGATCGCCTTAGTCAAACAATTGCTAGGGTAAACGTAAAATCTTTGCTATAATAATTTATATGATTCGTTTCGATAAAGTAACAAAAACATATCCCCAAATCATTGCGCTGAAAAATATCAGCATCGACATCCACAAAGGGGATTTTTTATCGTTGATCGGGCAATCCGGCGCCGGCAAGTCCACGCTCATCTCCCTGATTATCGGGGAAGAAAAGCCGGACAGCGGCCGGATCCTGATCGATGACATTGACGTGGCCCAAATCAAAGCCCGGGACATTCCATATCTGCGCCGCAAAATCGGCGTGGTGTTCCAAGACATCAAGCTTCTACCCAACCGTACTGCTCTCGAAAACGTCGCTTTTGCCCTGGAAGTTTCCGGGGAACCGGCGGCCATGATCAAAAAAGAAGTGCCGCGGGTTCTGGAACTGGTCGGCTTGCAGGAAAAGGCTCATGCTTTCCCACACCAAATGTCCGGCGGCGAAAAACAACGCGTAGCAATTGCGCGCGCCATGGTGCACAAGCCGGTGCTGCTTTTGGCTGACGAGCCGACGGGAAACTTGGATTCGATTAATGCCTGGGAAATTTTACAGCTGCTGATGAAGATCAATAAAACGGGAACCACGGTCATTCTGGCTACGCACGCCAAGGAGCTGGTCAACAGCGTCAAAAAACGCGTGATCACCATTGAAAAAGGTGAAATCATTTACGACCAGGAGAAAGGCAAATACGTCCTATGATCCCGTTAGAAATAGCTCAAAGTTAAATTAACAGCATTAAATTTATAATATAAGCATCGAAAAAAATATCATATTATTATCAATTTTCTAACGGGATATGACAACCTTGGAGACGAAACGCTTGATTAAATCGGGTTTAACAAATTTTCTGCGGAACATTTGGATTTCAATCGCGGCCACTTCCATGGTCGCCATTACCTTGTTTATTATTTCCATAATAATTGTCCTTTATGCTTTAACCTCGGTCGCCATCCAAAATTCCACAGATAAGATTGGCGTGGTGACCGCGTATTTCAACCAGCAAACCACGGATAAGGAAGTCCAGAACGTCATTACGGAAATAAAAGGCCTAGAGGGCGTGAGGGAAGTCAATTACACGACCAAAGAAGAAGCGATCGCGCAGTTTAAGCTGATCCACCAAAACGAACCCAACTGGATTGAGAGCTTAAATGAATTTACCGACGCTGAAAACCCCTTAACCGGTTCCATTGCGGTGAAGGCTTACGATCTGACCGATTATTCCCGAATTTACGACACCCTCAAGGGCCAGCGCTACGCGCCTTACTTTCAAAATGTCCGCGACAACCAGACGGTCATCAACAAGCTTTATCGGATCATCCAGTTCATTACCAGGTTCGGCATCCTCCTGGCCGCCATCTTTATGGTCGTAACTGTTATGGTAACTTTCAATACCATCCGCCTCACGATCTACAACCGCCGGGAGGAAGTGGAGATCATGCGCCTCGTCGGCGCCACCAACTGGTATATCCGCTGGCCGTTTATGATCGAGGGCATTCTTTATTCCCTGATCGCCACGGTTCTAACTTCGCTCATTATCCTGATTCTGCTGATTCTGCTGTCCGGCCGGATTGAGCAATTCCTTTCAATTCAGGTTCTGGGCTCCAGCCTGATCAGCGCTCTGTTCTGGCGCATCCTGCTGGTGAATCTCGCCGCCAGCATTGTCCTTTCGGCCATTGCTTCCAGTATTGCCATGCGCCGCTACTTGAAGGTATAATGATTGTAGTATGAAAATACTTCTGACTAAGGATGTCAAAGGGCTGGGCCGAACGGGCGACGTCAAGGATGTCTCCGATGGCCATGCGAGAAACTTCCTCATTCCTCGGCATCTGGCCCTGCCGGCCACGACAGAAGTCTTGACCAAAGTCCAGAAGGAAGAGAAAGAAAAACAAGCCAAAGTTACCCGGATCCAGGAATTCCAGCAACAGCTCAAAAACAAACTCAGCCATCAGGAATTTGAAATTAAGGCGCGGGCCTCCAGCAACAGTTTATTTGCGGCCGTCCACGAAGATGAAATCGCCAGCGCGATAAATCAAAAATTCCCGGACAGCCTGGACGCGAATAAGATTGTGATCGAAAAACCGATCAAGCATCTGGGATTGCACGAAGTTTTAATAAAATTGAACGAAACAATTAATTTTAAAATTAGGTTGAAGATAACAGCACTATGAGCGCCAAACTCAAACGCAGCACCAAATATATCTTTGTTTCCGGGGGAGTCATTTCGGGTCTCGGCAAGGGCATTACAGCGGCATCAATTGCCGCCATTTTAAAAAGCAAAGGCTATAAAGTTTCGCCGGTCAAGGTGGATATGTATCTCAACTTGGACGCTGGCACTATCCGGCCCCAGGAGCACGGTGAGGTTTTCGTGACCAATGATGGGGTCGAAACCGACCAAGACCTCGGCCACTACGAGCGGTTTCTGGGCCGGGATCTGAGCCGGGTAAACTATATTACCACCGGCCAGGTTTATTCCGAAGTTTTACGCAAGGAACGGGCTTTTGAATATAACGGCGAGGACGTAGAAGCCATTCCGCACATTACCGATGAAATTATCCGGCGGTTTAAACTCGCGGGCAAGGATGCCGACGTGGTTATCATTGAACTGGGTGGCACCGTGGGCGAATATCAAAACGGCATTTTCTTCGAAGCTTCCCGGCTCATGAAACTTCGTGCGCCCGGCGATGTCATCCAGGTTCACGTCGCCTATCTGCCGATCCCTAGCAATCTCGGGGAAATGAAATCCAAACCCGTGCAGCAGTCGGTGCGGCTGCTCAACTCGCTGGGGATTGAGCCGGATTTTGTGGTGGCACGCGCCGAACACGCCGTAGACGACAAGCGCAAGGAGCGCATCGCTCTGTTTTGCAACGTCCGCAAAGAAGACGTGATTTCCAACCCGGATCTACCCTCAATTTACGAAGTGCCCCTGGGATTGCAGAACCAGAGCTTTGGCGAGAAAATCCTGGAAAAACTCAAGCTGCCGCCCGGCCGCAAAGACCTGCAGCCATGGAAAAATCTGGTCCGGACCATGAAAACGGTCAAAAAAGAAGTTCATATCGGCGTGGTTGGCAAATACTTCGGCACCGGCAATTACAACCTCGCCGATGTTTATGTTTCGATTATTGAAGCTCTCAAGCACGGCAGCTGGCATAACAAGGCCAAACCGGTGCTGCACTGGATCGACTCCGAAAAAATCGAGAAGGACGGCGCCGAAAAGCACCTCGACGATATGCATGGGATTGTGATTACGCCCGGCTTCGGCAAGCGAGGAGTGGAAGGCATGATTCAGGCCATCACTTACGCCCGTGAGAACAAGATTCCTTATCTGGGACTGTGCTATGGCATGCAGATGGCGACCATCGAGTTCGCGCGCAATGTGCTGAAGCTCAAAAACGCCCACACCGTGGAGGTTGATGACGAAACTCCTCATCCGGTGATTCATATCATGCCGGATCAGGAAAAGAAGCTTTTGAAAAAAGAATACGGCGGCACCATGCGCCTCGGTGCCTGGGACTGTGTCCTCAAGCCCGGTTCAATCGCAGAAAAAGCCTATGGCGCGCGCAAGATTTCCGAGCGCCACCGCCATCGCTATGAATTTAATAACAAATACCGCAAGCAGTTTGAAGCCGCCGGCATGATCTTTTCCGGCACCACACCCGATGGCCACCTGGTGGAAATCGTCGAGTTGGCCGATCATCCGTTCTTCCTGGGCGTGCAATTCCACCCGGAATTTAAATCAAGGCCCTTAAACCCTGGCCCATTATTCTGTGAATTTATAAAAGCCAGCATTAAAAAATAGATCAAATTTAAACACCCCGCCTCTCGCGAGAGACGGGGTGTTTAGTTTTTGCCTTATTTACCGAAGGCTTCCTGATAAGTGTATCTTTTAAGCGCCCCCAGCGTAATGAGCCAGATGACCAGGAGGATTACCCAGCCCACGATCGGGATAAACCCGAGAATCAGCGTGATCAGCGCGCCAAGCCCTAGATCGCGCCAGCGATTGGCGATTGCATCGCGGTGATACCAGCTCCAAACCTGGTTACCGACATAGAACAGAGAGAGAATGGCCGAAATAATCATAAGCAGGCCAAAGATCATAAACACAATCATTCCCAGATAAATCCCCAGAACCGTTGCCATCAGAATCACTCCCAAGATGGGGGAGAGAATTACCACCAAGACCCCGAATCCTAGGCTGTGCCAGGGCTTGGCTTTGGCTTCGGCGACAACGGCTGAAATCTTACTGGGCAAGAGCCAGGCCAAAACTACGGCCGCAACCAGCAGCATAATCAGTTTAAACAAGCTGCCAATGATCAACAATCCGATTATGCCGCTCCGGTGGGCCACTCGCTTGTTGATATGAGTGTAAGTAATCACGCCCACCTTCGCGCCTGGTTTGACTACCGCTTCCTGCGGACCCTTGAAGCTAACTTTCCCCAGAACCTGACTGGCCGGGCCGAACGTTAGATTTTGATTGGCCATAACCTCGACGTTGCCGCTGACTTTGCCATTGATTGTAACATTGCCCCCGCCGATTTTCACATTGCCGGCCACATCCGCGTCCAGCAAGACATTGCCCCCGCCGATAACAAGATCGCCACCCACTTTGGCTTTTTGGGCAATTGTAATGTTCCCGCCGCCGACCAGCAAATCGCCGCCGACCGGAGCATTGATGGAAACATTGCCGCCGGCGATGCGGGCATTTTCACCCACAGCAGCGTTGAGATTCAGATTGCCGCCGGCGAGCAATAGGCCTTTTTCGACATCACCGTTCACAGTCACGACGCCGCCAGCCGCAGCCAGGTCGCCCTGGATTTTGCCGTTGATCGTCACCGCGGCGCCCGCAATATAAAGATTTTTATGCACGTCCTGCTGCAGAGTCGAGATATTGGCATCTGTTTTGCTTTCCGGCGCAATAAACTCCGCGGCCAGAACCGGAGAAGCGGCCAATGCCAACACGACCGCTGCAAGACCGAATACTTTAAATTTTTTCATATAACTTGCTCTAAATTAATACCTAAGGTTATTAAAGCACCGGGATAAAATTTAAGCAACTCAAAACCCCGCCAGAGGCGGGGTTGTCTTCGAACTATATAATTATTTCTTGGCTTCTGCGGGCAGGACGTGGACGAACCTACGTAAATGCAGATTACCATCAAACCCGCGGACTTTCTTGGAAGTGAATTTAACGATTCCGACTGCCACGGCATAGATGGAATCATCGCCGCCGATGCGGACATTCTTGCCCGGGTGCCACTTGGTCCCGCGCTGGCGGACTATGATATTGCCAATCTCGGCGGTCTGGCCGCCAAATTTCTTGATGCCTAATCGCTTGGATTGTGAGTCGCGGCCTAAAGCTGTGGAGCCGCCGGCTTTCTTATGCGCCATTGTTTTCGGTTAGTTCCGAATTCTCGTCTTCACCCGCGGGGTTGCTATTACGATCTTCGGTTAATACTTGATTCGAATCGTTAGTTCCATATTGAAATATAACAATCTCGCGCGCCACGATCTGATCTCGCCGGTCATAGACGCAGGATTTGCGTTCCGTGACTTTGAGGAAGCGGTATTTTTTGACCAAAAAATCGGGCAGGGGATCCAAGACAGTATACCCGTTTTGGGTCGCAAAGTCAAGATCGGGCAGAAAGGCGTAGTCTGTAGCGCTGACTTTATAGGCCGGCAGGCAGATCACAACCCGCGCCCCCTCGGTCAGGAATTTTTTAAATTCCTTGAAAACCTGATCATAGAGCTTGCTTAAGGTTTTAAAATTTTCCGTCATCTCCGGCTTTTTTGGTAACTTGCTATAGATCGGGCCCAGGGTGCCTTCGGTGACCACGGCCGCAACCTGATAATTGGGGAGGATAATCGAAATTTCCGCCGCATTTGATTTAAACAACTTGTAGCGGCCCGGCGAAACGTGGTAGCGGTTTCGGAACCACTCAAGGTTCTTCTCGCTATTTTCCACCATTTTCTGCTCCAGATCCGCGCCGATAGCGCGATAGCCCATATAGATAGCTTCCTGCAACACCGTGCCGCAGCCGCAGAACGGATCAAGGATATAATCGAGAGGCTTGAGCGGCTGGGCGAAATTAATCATGGTCTGCGCGACCTTGGGTGGAATCATACCGACTTTTTCATCACGAGCTGGCCGCTGATAATCCCGGCGCCCGTAGTCCTCATAATTTTGCACAGTGATGGTCTTGCCGATAAATAATCTTTGGTTGCCACTAATGACTACTACCTCAGCGCCTTTTTCCAAAATATGATTTTCGTTGACCTGCACCGAGGTCAGCGCCTGGGAGGGAAACTGCGGCAGGACGGCCCGAACGCTTTGGGTTTCGTCCTGTAAAACTTTTTTGATCAGGAAAGCCACGCGCTGGGCTTCTTCGCGAAATCGAACTGTCGGATCCAAACTGTAAATTGAAACGCCGAACTGCTTCTTGCCGGAATATTCGTGAAAATATTCCTTGATGCGCTTAAAGGTGAAGTAACTGCCCAGAACCTGGGAAGGGAATTCCTTGCCCTTCTTTTGAAAAGTGTCAAAAAGTCGTATAATTTTGATAACACCGCCCAGGCGCGGCTGCAGTTCTTCGGGTTTTAAGGCTTTGTCGGTTTCGATGACCACGACCTCGGGGGAGCAAGCCAGAATTTTGTGCCCCACGCCCAAAGCCTGCAAGACCTTGAGAATTTCGGCCAAGGACAAAGTATAAACCCTCCCTAGGATAAACGCATATTGCATATGGAAAAAATAAAACTGTTTATCAAAACCCGTCAGCAGGCAATTGTCCTCGCGATCGGCTATCTCCTGGTTGCCTCGATTGGCTTTGCTCTCGGTCAGCTGGCAACCGTTCAAGAAAAAGGCCCGGAAATCAGGCTGGAGCAAAACGTATCTGCTGAGAGTAATTATACTCCAACCGTGTCAGGTTTACAATCAGAAACCAACAGCGCGGAATGCAAAATCAAAGGCACGCCGAGCTCGCGAATTTACCATGTGCCCGGACAATCCGGATATGATAAGCTTAACGCACTGACCTGCTTTGCAACCGAGTCCGCCGCCCAGGCTGCGGGTTTCAGAAAAGCTTTAAGATAATATAAATAATGAACAGGATGAGCCCAGCGGACCCATCCTGTGTTCACGTCTACGAGAGCGCTAGAAGCGTCCCGAGCCAGACCAACTGCCACTGCGATCGAACCCGGCCGCGATCCTCCGCATCAGGGCAAGCCCCTCGGCTATCTGCACCTGGAGCGCTACCTGTTTCTTGGCCCGCTCGTCGCTGTCGATCCGCAGATCCGGCATGTGGAACACCTCCAGCTGCCGGCGAATGTAGGCGTCGGTTTCCGCGTTGATCACCGCTCCCTCGGCCAGCGCTTCCACCAGGTCCGATCCGGCCTCGACGGAGTAGAAGGGTCCGAATTTCCGATCTTCCTGCCGCATCCGGACGTAGCCGTGGCTCCGGCTCCCACCGCAGCCACAGGGGACCGCGTCCGCCGTAATCGGCTGATGCACCGGACGGATTACCATTATTCTCAGCATTGTGTGGCGCTCTCCCTGGCGCCTTGTTCCTCCGTTTGGGGAACAAAAAATCATAGCATTTTCTTTATTCACGGTCAATGCTAAAATACCTCTGATGAGACGAATCTATTTGGACCATGCTGCCACAACCCCGGTCAACCCGCACGTTGCCCAACACATGCGGGATTTTGAATTGCAGCACTTTGGCAATCCGAGTTCCTCCCACCGGGAAGGTCAGAATGCGCGAGCTAAAATTGACTTTGCGCGCGCTGCAGTTGGCAAATTTCTAAACGCCAAACCGCAGGAAATTGTTTTCACCTCCGGGGCAACCGAAGCCAACAACCTGGCCACTCAAGGCGTTATCAATTATGCGGTTCAAAAAAATAAATCCAAACCGCACGTCGTGACCACGCAACTTGAACACCAATCCGTTTACAATACGGTTAAGGAACTCGAAAAGAGGGGAGTGATTGAGGCCACCTTCGTCAAGCCGGACAAAAACGGCAAAATTAGGCCGGATCAAATTTTAAAAGCCGTGAAAAAAAATACCGAGCTTGTGAGCGTGATTTTTGTTTCCAACGAAATCGGTACCATTTTGCCGATCCGAGAAATCGGCCAATCAATCAAGGGCCTCAAACCTATCTTCCACGTCGACGCGGTCCAGGCCGCCCAGTTTTACAATTGCAACGTGGAAAAACTCGGCTGCGACCTTTTAACACTGTCCGCGCACAAAATTTATGGCCCGAAGGGAATAGGAGCCCTCTACATCAAATCCGGCCTTAAACTGGCAAATCTGACGTTTGGCGGCTCACAGGAATACGGCAAACGCCCCGGGACCCAAAATACCGCTGGAATTATGGGCTTTGCCAAAGCCATCGAGCTGTTGGGCCCATTGGAAAATCGGCAGGATCAAGCGCGAAAAATTTCCACGCTGCGCGATTTGCTGATTGATAACGCTCTAAGAATCAAAAACGTTGAATTAAATGGCCCGACAGGGGAGGAGCGGGCCGCCAACAATGCCAGCCTGACTGTTTATGGAGTCGACCAGGATGCCCTGATGACCGCTTTGGATCTAGCTGGCATTGCCGCCTCTACCGGTTCGGCCTGCGTCTCCGGCTCATCCGTGCCGTCCCATGTCATCGAGGCGCTGGGCAAAATCGGCCAAGCCGATGCCGCCACAATCAGATTGACGCTCGGGCAGAATACCAAGCCGTCGGAAATTAAATCCGCCGTGAATATATTAACTAAAATAATTAAGCAGTTGCGCAGATGAATCCCGTTAGACATTTGACATAGCGGGCAATATACTAATAAATTATAATCAATGCAGCGCCATAAAATGTTAATTAAATTTAACTAATCATAACGGGATGAAAAAAATCAATTTAACAATTTTGATCATGGTCGCTCTGGCTTTGGCAGCGGTTTTGATATTCAAACCCAAACCAAATGATCAGCCCAAGGATCAACCCAAGAACGAAACGAGTCCCGCTAGCCAAAGCCCGTCAACTCCGGCCGGGCAGGCGAGCGCCTTGCCGGGTTATGTCCTCTTGACCGTGCCTTTTACTGCCCAAGCGCCGACGGCCAACTGGTCTGATCCGCGCCAACAGGATGGTTGCGAAGAGGCTTCGTTGATCATGGCCTACGCCTGGACCCAAGGGAAAACTTCCATCTCAGCTTCTGAAGCGGAAAAAACCATTATTGCCATGTCTGAGTTTGAAAAAGAAACTTATGGTAACTACCTGGACCTGGGCGCAGCCGATACGGCCAAGCTCATGACGGATTATTATCACTACGATAACCATACTGTAAAGTCAGGGATCACTATAGAAGACATCAAAAAAGAACTGGCGGCAGGGAAGTTAGTCATTACTCCGGCCAATGGCCAGAAGCTCAATAACCCTAATTTCACCGGTGCCGGGCCACTGACGCATATGCTCGTGGTTATAGGATACGATGAGGCGAAGAAACAAGTCATAACCAATGATCCTGGCACACGCAATGGCAAAGGCTACAGATATAGCTACAATATTTTCTTTAATGCCCTTGTCGATTACAAGACGGGGTATCACGAAGACCAAACAGGCCGGCCCAAGGCCATGATTGTGGTTGAGAAGTAGCCCAGGGGAGCCCCATTCAGAAACAAACAGCACGTCGCACATTGTATCTTCTACGACGTATAATATTTATCACTGGTTAAATACGCCGTATAACATTCGCGCCATTGCTGCGGACATTTCAAATTAAGCAATTACTTTTAAATGTAGCAAAATGGCGCGGGATTTTGAACAAATTTAAACACCCCAGACGGGTCTGGGGTGTTTGACAAATTAAGCTACTCCCCTCTTTTACAGGAAATCGAGAGGATTGTATGGCGCGCCGTATGGAACCTTGTATGGGCCATAAATATTTGGGTATGCACCGTTGGCGACGCCGAATCCTTCCGCATCAAACACAGTAAAGTGAATATGATACCCCCGGTGCGGGCCATAAAGCAGCCGGGTTGTATTGCCGGTGTTGCCTTCAAATCCGACCAAATCGCCTTGCTTGAGCACCTGGCCATTGTGGACGACAAATGACGACATATGGCCGTAGAGCGTCACAATCGGATGCGCGAGAAATTTCCCCGTATCGTGGCGAATGGCGACCCAGTTGCCATAAGCGCCGCCGCCCGTGCCGCTGGCTGCCACTGTGCCATCGCCGGCCGCATAGATCGGCGTGTTGGCGGCCGCGGCCACGTCGATGCCGTTATGAAAACTATAGCCTAGCGCGGTAAAGCCTGTGTTGCCATACCCTTGGGTCATGATTCCATCCATCGGCCAGCCAAGCAGACCGTGAATCGCCTTTAGTTTTTTATTGCCCAACTTCGCCGCAATCAGGGCATCAAGATTATTGATTTCATCGTTTAAAGCTTTTTCCTGTGCTTCTGAGTCGGTCAGCAGGCGCTGGTAAACCCGTTCCTGACCCCGGGTTTGATCTAAGAGCTGTTGTTTGCCTTTCTGCTCGCCGCCCAAGCTAACCTTGGTTAGGTCCAGCTGGCTCAGGAGCGTATCCAATTTGGCTTTTTCAACTTTCAGATCAGCCTGGCGCTCATCCAAATCAACTTTCAATTCCTTGATTTTGGTCAAAGCCTCCTGGCTTTGCTCTTGGATACTGGTAGTATATTGGACTTGGTCCAAAAATTCGGAAAAATTATCGTTCTCAAGCGCGATCTCGAGCGGGCTACGCTGATCCAGATCGTTAATTTCCAAAATCAAAGATTTCAGAATTGCCTTTTGCTTATTGATATTCTTTTCCGTCTGGATGATTTTGTTTGTGACATCCGCAATTTCCAAATTCGCGGCGTCGATTTTGCCTTCGGTGGCTTCGATCTGGGCTTCGGTCTGGGCAATTTGCAGGTTCAAAATTTTTATTTGGTTGGCCAAATTGTTCAGCTGACCCTGGGTTTCTTTGATTTGTCGCTGGTAATCGGCAATTTTGGCTTCAATGGCATTCAGTTGCGCCTGCTTGGCGGCTTTTTGCTGCTGCAAATCAGTGGCGGTTTGAGCCAAAATGGAGGGTCGGGCGCCCATAACCAAGAAAACGCCGGCAATCAGGAAGGCGGAAAACAGGCGGTATAGTTTGTTATTTGGTTTTTGTTTCCGTGAGGATAACATCTACCATTATTTTACCACGGATTGGAGATTTTGTCCACCTGCCTAGGGCTCAGCAGACAGAGATTTAAAACAGCATTTCCGACGCCCGGCTGATGCGCTTAAGCACCTGTTCTTTGCCATCGGGCAGACTGGCGAACGCGTCAATGATTTCAAACGGCCCAGGCGAGGCTTCCAGGCCACACAGAGCCACGCGCAACGGCCAGAGCACTTCTCCGGTTTTTAATTGGTTGCTCTCAATAAAATTTTTGATCTCTGCTTCAATGTCTTTTTGCGCAAACTTCTCGGCGGACAATGTTTGCAGAAAAATCTGCAGTGAATTCAAATTTTTGAGAATTGTCTCTTTTTCTGATTTTTTCTCCGCCGGAGGCGGACCCGCCGAAGCCTTGCGCGCAGGCGGGCACAAAAGTCCGGGCTCGTATTGCGGCTCCTCGAAAAAGTATTTGACCCTCTCCCCTATCTCGGAGAGTTTTTTAAGCCGGCTTTGTTCGAGCAGTAAAATCTTTTCTAGAAACTCTTTCGGATATTTTTCGGTTTGAATTCCGGCCTTGACCAAATATGGAACCAGTCTGGCAAACAAGTCCTCAATTTTAAGAGCTCGGATATACATGCTGTTAAACCAGTCCAATTTGTCCAAATCAAACACAGCACCGGATTTATTGAGCTTATCAAGGGAAAATTCTGCGACCAATTCACGCATATTGAAAATCTCCTGCTCCGTTTTCGGATTCCAGCCAAGCAGGGCCAAAAAATTTATCAACGCTTCAGGCAGATAACCTTTGTCTAAAAAATCCTTAACCGAGACATCTCCCTCGCGTTTCGAAAGTTTCTTCCCGGTCGCTTGGGACAAGATCGCCGGCAAGTGCACAAACACTGGCAGTGGCCAGCCAAAAGCTTCATACAAGAGAATGTGCTTGGGGGTGGAAGCAATCCACTCATCCGCTCGGATCACGTGGGAAATTTTCATCGAATAATCGTCCACGACAACCGCCAAGTGATACGTGGGAAATCCGTCCGACTTGAGTAGCACCTGGTCATCTACATCCTTGCTCGGAATCTCAATATCGCCGTGTATATGATCATGAAATTTAATTATCCGATCACTCGGCACGTTCAGGCGGATGACATGCGCTTCCTTCGCGGCTAGCTTACTGCTAACCTCTTCTGATGACAATTTCAGACAGAGTTTGTCGTATTTCGGCGGCAGTTTCTGGGCCTGCTGTTCTTCACGCAGTTTATCCAGCCGCTCGCTCGAGCAGAAACAATAGTAAGCCGCTTTTTTTTCAATCAACTCTTGGGCATATTTTTGATAAATTGGCAGCCGCTCGGATTGGATGTAGGGCCCGAACTCACCGCGAAATTTGAGGCCCTTGTCCCAATACGGCCCCTCATCGCTGACGATTCTCAGAGTCTCCAAACTTTGCACAATATTCTCCAGCGATCCGGGCACGAGCCGCTGGCGATCTGTGTCCTCGATGCGCAGGAGATACTTGCCATTATTTTTGCGCGCCCAAAGAAATTCGTAAAGCGCGGTGCGGATGCCACCAATATGCAAAAAACCTGTCGGACTCGGCGCAAATCTAGTTCGAACTTCGGGCATATTTTTTATACTTATAAATTTTCCAAATAAACATCGGGACGGCGTTCCAAATGCGCTTAAGGCGCCAGGGCTGAGTGATCAGCCGCCAAAACCATTCCAAGCCCCAGGATTTGGCCCAGGAAGGTGCAACTGGGTGTTTTTTGGCGATATAGTCAAAGCTGCCACCCACTCCCATGGCTACCCGAACATTCAGATCGGGCAGGTTTTGGCTCAGCCAGATTTCCTGCTTGGGCGGCGAGTAAGCTATCAACAGTATATCAGAATTGCTCCGGCTAATCTCTTCGACGATCTTGGCGTCAAACGGCCGACCAGACAGCGCCAGTTTGATATTCAGGTTAGAAAAAAGTTTTTTGAGTTCATAAGCTGACTGCGCCGCCACGTTACCAGAGCCGCCGACCAGGCTTAGCGAGTAGTTTTTTTCTTCGGCCAATTCTGCGATGTCATAAATAAACCGGCTGCCGCTGATTTGTTCCTGAATGACCGAACGGATATATGGCCGGTCAAAAATAATGGACAAGAGCGAGCGCCATAAGCCGACTTTCGGAGAGGACAGATATTTAGCCGCCCAAAGTATGCCGACGCCATCGGGCAGGGACAAATCCGCATTATTAAGAATATTTCTATAGCTGGAATTATCTAGCGCCCAAACAATCAGCTCTGAGTATGGAGTCACAACGCTGTGCGGTTGTCCGGATTTTACAAAATTATCGATTGCTTCAATCGCCTCGTGCTTGGTTATATTATCCACCAGAACTCCCGCAATACTGCTTTTCATGGTAGAATTATAGCATAGCTTTCTGAGAAATTTACTATGGATATAAAGCGTCAGTTCAAAAAACATGCGGAGCAACACATCCACTCCCCTGCCCACGCTTTGGCAGACGAGCTTTCGAATAAATTTTCAGACAAGCGTCATTTCGGATTTTATCTGAAACTGGCGTTGACGCACGATCACGGTTTTCTGCGGCGCATTGCCGGTGAGGTGCTAGAGAGTAAAACGACCAGGAAACCAGGCGCTTTATTCGCATATTTATTAAAAAAGAACCGCAATCCTGACGAAAGTCAGGGTCTCAACAAAGATGCTGAAAATAGTCCAAGCCCCAAATCCGATCCTAAATAAGAAAACCACTCTCGTTAAAAAGATCGATGACGAGCTGGTTAAACTCGCCGATGAAATGATCAAAACCTCCCGCGTGGTCAACGGCATCGGCCTGGCCGCCCCGCAGATCGGCAAATCCATCCGATTTTGCATTATCAACCTCGAACACCTCGGCCTGCCGCCCTTTGCCCTGGTCAACCCAAAAATTGTCACAAAATCCTGGAAAAAAGTGGAGCTGGAGGAAGGCTGCCTGTCGATCCCCGGAATCTTCGGAATTGTGAAACGCCCGGTTGAGATCACGGTCGAGGCGCAAAATCTCGACGGTAAAAAACATAAATTCGATGCCGACGGCATGCTCTCCCGAGTGATCCAGCACGAAGTCGATCATCTGGACGGAATTTTATTTACGAGCAAGATTATCAGAAAAACGTCCGGCAAACCGGATGAGAAGATGTAACATGCTAAAAATCATATTCGCCGGCACAACTGAATTCGGCATCCCGACCCTGGAAAAACTCTCCGCCAAAGGCGGATCCCTGCCGGCCGGGCAGGCGGGCGCCTCCGGCGGAAAAACTCCTTTTGAAATTGTTTTAATCATTACCCAGCCGGACAAGCCCGCCGGCCGGGACAGGAGACTTACTCCCCCGCCGATTAAAGTTTGGGCCCTAAAGAACGGCATACCGGTTGAGCAGCCTGAAAAAATTTATAATTTAAAATCTATAATTTCTAATTTAAGTCCTGATCTTTTATTGGTTGCGGCTTACGGTCAGATTCTCCCCCAGGCAATTCTTGATCTGCCCAAATTTGGCTCGATCAATATTCACGGCTCCGTGCTGCCCAAATACCGGGGCGCGACGCCGATCCAGGCGACTATTCTCAATGGCGACAAAAGCGCCGGGATAACTCTGATCCAGATGGATGAAAAAATGGATCATGGCGATATTTTGGCTATCCGAACTATGGCCCTGACCGGTCGAGAAACCTTGCCGGAGCTTTATCATTCGCTCTCACTCTTGTCAGCCGAATTAGTCAGCGAAGCGCTGACTAATTTAGTCGCCGGCCGGCTGTCCCGTCAACCTCAAAATCACCTAGAAGCCAGCTACACCAAAATGCTCACTCGGGACGACGGGAAAATCGATTGGGCCCGATCCGCCGCAGAAATTGACCGCAAGATCCGCGCCTACAACCCGGAGCCCGGAACCTGGACGACCTTGGGCGGCAAACTTGTAAAAATCCTGGAAGTTGAAATTATCAGCGATCACAAAATCGAACTGCCCGGCAAACTTTACGGCACCGGCGAAGGGTTGGCCGTTAAATGCGTCGATAACTCGTTACTGCTCAAAAAAGTCAAACCGGAAGGCAAAAACGAAATGACCGGTAAGGATTACCTTAACGGCCTGCAAAGCTTGAATAACAAGCTGTTTCTCTGATTTTATTTTACCTCTATTTTTGACGATCGCACAAAACAGAGGTAATTCTCATGCCAGGGAACGGCCGCCGTCGACCGCCAGCACTTGGCCGGTCACAAAATCCGAATCAATCAAGAACAATACGGCTTTGGTAATTTCATAGGCTCCGCCCCAGCGCCCAAGAGGAGTATTGCGCAGTGCTTCCGCATTTTCCACATCCGGCAAATCCGCCGGTTTTAATATTGGCCCGGGCGCGATGCAGTTGACCATGACCCCGGGCGCCAGCTCCTTGGCCAGCGATTTAGTCAAGCCCTCCACAGCGCTTTTGGCCACATTGTAGGGCAAATAATCTTTGTAGGGCTGCGATTGTACCGACCAATCCGAGAATAAAATTATTTTGCCCTTTATATCTCCCGGATTTTTCAAGAGTTGATCCCCGACGGCCTTTGACATCAAAAATGCGCTTCTGGCAATCGGCCGCATCGACTTATTCCATGTTTCATCGTTGAGTTCGGCCCAAGTAGTCCTTATATAATTGGCCGCCATATGAATCAGGCCGTCAACATGGCCGTATTTTTTTAGGGTTTCCGCAATGACATTTTTAACGTCCGCTTCCGCAGTTAAATCCGCCTTGATATACAAAATTTCCTGCCCCAGATCCGGCTCGCTTGTCATATAAGTCACTGCCAGTTTCGCTTCATTCTTCAAAAGGCCCTGAGCCACATCCAAGCCAATCCTTGCCGCCCCGGTCACAATGAACACCTTATTTTTAATTTCCACGGCCTTGATAATTAATTTTATAAATCACGCCAGCCTTGTCATCGGAGACATACATGACGCCGCCCGGCTGAATCAAAACATCCACAGGACGGCCCAAGGCCGTGCCTTGGGAAAACCAACCGGAAATAAAATCTTCCAGACCTTCAAAATTAGCTTTGGCGTCGAGCTTGACCCTCATCAGTTTGTAACCGGTAGGTTCGCTCCGGTTCCAAGATCCGTGGAAAGCCACAATCAAATCATACCAATACTCCTCCGGCCAGCCTTCCTCCGGAACAAATCCCAATCCCAGCGGGGCAGAGTGAGCCTGCAACTCAATTGCGGGCGGGGTTTTGCCGTTACACGGGTCTTGGATATAAACCTTTTTATCAAAAGCGGTATCGTGAACATTTTGCGCATAACAAATCGGCCAGCCGTAATTTTTGCCTTCTTCCAGAATGTTGATCTCGTCGGGCGGGGTGTTATCCCCCAGATTGTCCCGGCCCATATCCGTGCCCCACATCCGGCCATCGACATAACTCCAATCAAAGAAAACGGTGTTGCGCAGGCCACTGGCGAATTGCTTAAAATCACTGCCATCGGGCTTCATGGAATAAATCGCGGCCCGGCGGTCATCTTTCTCTTCACAAACGTTGCAGGAAGAGCCAATGGAAACATACAGCCTCCCGTCCGGGCCAAACTTCAGCGTTCTAGTAAAATGCCCGCCACCTGCGGGCAGGTCGGCAATTTTCGTGCCTTTGTCATCGGAATAAGTCGCAATTCGGGTAATTTTTCCCTCCTGGGCGAAATACAGCGCGCCGGAATTTTGAGGATCAAACGCCAAACCGTGCGGATTATTCAGTTTGCGCAGCACGTCGTTTTGCGAAACGACTTTGCCACTCTTTATTTCCAACATGGTAACCACCCCGGCCGAGGTTCGAGAGACCCATAAATTGCCAAATCCATCGAAAGCCATGACCCGGGCGCCGGGCAATTTATCGGCAAAGATTTCGATTTTAAAATTATCCGGAACCTTAAGAGGCATCTTGGTCAGGTTTTCGCCCGGCTTATTTATGTTCCCGCCATTATCTGATGTTTTCGGAGCAGCTGGAACCTCACCCCGCAAGTTAACCTGATAAAAATAAATGCCGTATAAAATGGCGACGCCCGCAGCCACTACGACCAGATTTTTAAGAAATATTTTCATTAGATTTCAATAATATTATTTTTTGTAGTGTCAATGAACTCTATCCCGTCCGCTTTTAAAAACATGCCGTATAAATTATACAAAAAACCGCTGATCGGGATATTGACAATCGCATCGTGGACTGGAAATGCTTTTTTTGGTTTGACGGCTTTGGCATAATCAATCGCATCTTGAGCCTTAAGCCAAGGCCCGGCAATCGGCAGAGCCAAAATTTCCACGGGTTTTTGCGGATTATAAAAGGCGTCTCCCGGATAGAACAATTTATCGGCCACCAAAAAACCCGTGTTTTCCACTTGGCCATAATCTTGATAGATCACCGCATGCTTATCCCCATGCCCTTCAATATTCACTCCCTTAAAATTATAGGACTGGCCGTGAGCGAGAAGTTCATAGGGTAATGATTCTTTCGCCAGCAGCTTGCCGACAGACTCATTGGTAAAAATTTTAACTCCCGGATTGTTAGTAAGCAGGGCCTTGACCGAATCGATGTGCAAGTGATCCTGGTGTTCATGCGTAATTAAGACAATGTCGACATTTTTGACATCCTTTTGGCCGCTCTCAATGCTAAAAGCTCCGGGATCGGTCAAGATTCTAACCCCGCTCTCTTCTATCAATAAACAACAATGGCCATATTTCGTGATTTTCATATCAAACGTTCAGTTGGTCAATTTTCGCGGCCAAAATAAAATCATTCTCAGTGAGTCCATCGTTGGCATGCGTCCAAAGTTCCACCGCAACTTTACTGTAAGAGATCTGCATATCTGGGTGGTGATCTTCCGCCTGGGCGATCAGGGCAATTTTATTTACAAAACCCATGGTGTCCACGAAATTTTTGAACTGAAACCGCTTTCGGAGCTTTTTATCATCAATCACCGACCAGCCTTTGGGCAATTGCGGCAAATATTTGGCGATTTGCTTTTTACCAAACGGCGGAATGCCGCCTTCGCACGGGATACAACGTTTCTGCGCCAGTTTCATGATTTTTTAAATAACCCCCTTAATTGATCCTCAGCCAAAATATGATTCTGCATTGCTTGTTCCAGATCAGCCCTAGTTTCAATTCCGTCCTCAGACAAAACCAGATCAAGCGCGTATAATTTAAAAAAATATCGATGCGTGCCGCTAGGCGGACACGGGCCGATATAGGTTGTGGTACCAGCGCTGTTTTTGCCCACTGTTCCGGGCGGCATGCTATTTTCGTCAATTGCCACAGTTTTCGGCGGAATATTCCAGACCACCCAATGTGTATAAGTTCCGGCTGGCGCGTCCGGATCATCCATAATCAAAGCCAGGCTTTTGGCGCCAGCCGGAATATCCGCGAATCGCAGCGGCGGGTTTACATTTTCGGCCGAGCACGTATATTTTTTCGGCGTCATGGAGCTGTTTTCAAAAGCCGGGCTGCTGATTTTCATAATGTAAAAAATTAATGATATCTAATCTCAAAGTTATGATAACCTTTTGGCGCTGATTCTTCAATTTGCACATCATCGACTTCGCCGCCAAACGGGCCGTTCCCGCACCATTTGATAAACTCTTGCAACCGGGCCTCGTCCCCTTCCGCTTCAATCAGCACTGAATCGTCCGGGCCATTTTGGGCAAAACCACACACGCCCAGCCTATCCGCCATAATTTTGGCTTCGTTGCGAAAATTCACTCCTTGCACAAATCCGACAATTTTTAGATTGACGTGCTTCATATCTGAATTCTAGCACAAAAACAGCGGCATCTGCAGCCGCTGTTTTTTTCTTATGATTTATTCCCAAAGTCAAACGTGAAGTGCCTAATTGCCTTTAAATCGATTTTATAAACTTCCCGGATAACCGTATCTGCCGTGCCAAATACTGCTTTGCCCCAATCAAAGCCCAAGTTAGCCGCAGCTGATTTAATTGCCTCCTCGCTCAGCCCTTCAAGTTCCACATAAGTTGGCACTCGAGGCCAAGTGTCGATATCGACAATTACATCAGCCAACGTAAATTTATGGCGGATCTTTTCTTGCTCGCGATCCATAACCAGCCCCATCGCTTCCAAAAAAGCTTTGACCTTGTCCGGCTCAGTAATTTTAAATTCAATTTCAGTTGTCCCCGTAGCGGTCCGCTCTTTCACGTGCTTATAAGTAAACGTGACGCCCTTACTGGTGGTTCGAATACGACCGAATTTTCGTTCCGCATACCATTTGCCTTCTGGGTCATGAAAAATTTTTTCTGTAATCTTTTCTTCGCCTAAATCTTTTGCGCCCAAAGAGACTAATTTTTCAATTAGTTTAGGTTTGTCGATCTCTAGAAATTTAACTTCAATTTCAATATTATCCATTCGATTTAACTACTCCGGCGTGTTGGCCATCGGTGCAATGACATTCGACCAATGGCTGACCATGAGCATGACAGCCTTCGGTGCCACAATTTTTCGGCGTGGACGAAACACCGCCACACACCGGACAGACGTAATGCTTGTTCATAAATTTATTTCACCTCGAATACCACCGTAATAGACGCGGTGATGTCCTGGCTGCCAGTTTCAACAGCCGGAGCGCTGCCGCCGCCGCCCATGCCCGCTTTGCTGTCCATCATATATGGAATGGGTGTATCATAACCAGAGCTTTCTGAGATACTGACGATGCGGCCAAGCCGGAGGCCGGCCTGATCCGCCAGTTCTTTGGCCTTTTGCTTAGCCTTATCAATTGCCTGCTTGCGGGCTTCCTGCTTTAAGTTATCCGGGTCATCAAAGCTCAAACCCACTCCCTGGATCTGGTTACTGCCCGATGATACCGCCGCATCCAAAACTTTGTTCAGAGTGTCCGTAGATTTGTCCACACCGTGAATTTTTATAGTCAAATTTTGGTTGGCCTGATATCCGTTAATCTCATTTTTGCCGTTGGTATAAGTGTAATTCGGATAAACGTTAAGGTTGGACGTCACAATGTCCTCGTTGGCAATGCCCAATTTTTTCACTGCCTCGGCGATTTTGTTGATACTTTTATTATTCTCATCCGACGCGCCCTTGGCTGTATCCGCCTGTGTCAGCACGCCCAGACTGACCGTAGCTAAGTCAGGTTTGCCCGTGACCTTGCCCTCGGCCGTCATCGAGATCGTATTGTCCGGCTTGGAAGGTGAAATGGTCTTGGCCAGGGTTATGGCTTTCTCCACAACCGCTAAGGCCAAAAATACGGCGATTAAAATTACGATTGCTTTTAACACGGGTCTGTTGTTGGTTTGAAAGTTTGTATCCATAAATTTTTGTTAATTGTGCTTAAAATATAGCAAAATATAATTATCCGGGCAAAAGAAGACGGGCGCCAACATTGCAGTCAGCGCCCGATTGTTGCCTATTGGCTGTCGCGAGTCGTCAGAGACACATGCGTTCCATCGCTCCGAAGAGCGGGGATCACATTCTGAGCCGTTACGTTGTCGCTTCTTTGCTTTGGAAGCAGAAGCTCGGCTCTATCGCCTCTGGTTCAGGATTGCGCCCGATTACGCTACGGCGGGCCTCGCTGGCCGCGGTCGATGTCCGGGTCGCGACCCATCGATGCCCTTTCCCTCGTCGTGCACTCGTCCTGACTCCGCTTGGTGACGGTGCTCACGAAATCGAGGGTGAACACACAGATTTGCACCCGGTGACCTCCTTTAATGCCGATCGAACTGCTGTCGCCTGACAGAAACGGGGACTTAGCTTGTCTCCCCATCTCTTTGCAGCTCTACGGCATCCTGCCTACTACCGCCACATCGCGTTCGGAACGCAATGTGGTTAAAAACATCTTAAATCACCAGCTATTGTCTGTCAACAACAATCAAATGCTACAATACGTCCATGGGGAACATTTGGCTCACTCTGAAACAAAAATCTTGGTTCATTCCCGCAGTTTTGACCCTGTTCGGCTTGATTCTGTTCGCCAACACAATCCCCAACCAGATGTTTTGGGATGACAATGATTTTATTCTAAACAACCAGTTTGTCCACAACTGGTCGCATTTGCCGGAATATTTTTCACAAAATGTCGTTGCCGGCGCCAATATCGTCAGTAACTATTGGCGGCCGGTTCTATTGATAGTGTTTTCTGTCGAATACCATCTCTGGGGCAGCCAGGTCTATGGTTATCACCTCGTTAACTTATTTATTCATATCGCGGATAGCATTCTGCTGTTCTATCTGCTGCGGGCATTATTCAAAAAAGATTCGCTGGCTTTTTTAACTGCTCTGGTATTTCTGATCCATCCGCTGCAAACCGAGGCGGTCACTTACGTCAACAGCTTGGGTGATTCCCTCTCGGTTTTATTCATGTTGCTGGGCTTGAATAATTATTTGTTTTGGCGACAGTATAAAGTTCGCTCTTCTTTCTGGTGGTCAATCGCCTTTTTCCCGCTGGCTTTGATGTCGAAGGAAACCGCGATCGTCTATCCAGGATTGATTCTGTTAATTGAGCTGTTTTTTCGCAATCCCGAATTTAATTCGAGGTTACGTAATTTCTTTTACAATCTGTGGCCCAGCGTTGTCATTGCCGGATTCTACATCCTCCTTCGCGCCACGGTTTTAAATTTCCAAAACACTTTTAACCTTTACAACGAGCAAAATTTATTCACCAGCCATGTCTATGTCCGCATTTTGACTTTTTTCAAAAGCCTATGGGTCTACCTCGGTCTTTTGATTTATCCGCATGATCTGCACATGGAGCGCTCAATTGAAATCGCCCAAAGCCTCCGGAATTCTCAGGTCATCGCCGGTTTCGCGCTGTTCGTAATTTTGATCGCGGCCGCCTTCTGGCAATTCAAAAAGCGGCCAGCGGTTTCATTCGGCTGCCTCTGGTTTCTGATTTGTTTGGCGCCTGTTTCCAACATTTTGGTGCCGATCAACGGCCTGCTCTATGAACACTGGTTATATCTGCCCATGGCCGGCTTCTGGATCAGTTTTTTTTCTATTCTTCCCTCTCCCTTTACGGGAGAGGGTGCCCCGAAGGGGCGGGTGAGGGTCGCCCAAGCCATCTCAATATTATTGCTCATTTACCTGGTCTTTTTGGCCAAAACAACCATCTCCCGCAACGCCGAATGGCGTGATCCGATCATTTTTTATAACCAGACCCTGCGCTATGCGCCAACCAGTTACCGCGTAATCAATAACCTCGGCATGGCCTATGACGATGACAACCAGCACGAAAAAGCAATCGAAACCTACCAACGGGCCATTGCGCTTAATTCTGACATTCAAGTCGCCTACCACAATTTAGGCAATGCTTACAAAGCCCTTGATCGCAAAGATCTCGCGATCGAAAATTTTAAGTTGGCGATCGAAAAGGACCCGAAGTTCACTTACTCTTACAACGCCCTGATTCAAATCTATCTCGACGACCATGACAGCAAAAAAGCCCTCGAATACCTCAGGCTTTTGGAAGAACTTTATCCGAATGATGATTCGATCAAACAATTGATCGATCAGGTGGAACGCCGACTTTAAGTTTTCTTGGGGTTATATTTGTCCTGAATGTAAAAGATGGCGATCGTGCAAACGGCAACCAGAACGGTCATCACGACATAAAACTGAAAACTGGTATGGTGGAAACCAAAATAAATCGCGATCTGCAAGATCAACTGCAGGGCCAACACAATGCTCAGCACGAAATACGGGATCAGGACGATCGCGTATTTTTCTTTCTTGTGGCCGACCAGAGCGTTAACGATGATCGAAACGATCAGCAGCGGAATGATGAAAAACGAATGAACCACGATTACGCTTAAATTTTGGAAATAATCAAGCGGCAATGGCGCATAAAGGCGGCCAAGATCATAAAGCACCCGCTCACCCAAAGCAACCAAGGCCAAAACCAGAAGGGTGATCACAAATCCGGTGCCCGGAGTCATCTTGTAATGCCAAAGTGAGTCTTGTTTGGTCAAATCATCCATGGGTTTAATCTTTCTTAATATATTTCTGGATAAAAAAGACGATTCCGGTCAGAACCGCGACCACGAGCAGCAGGACAATATAGACGCCGTAAACCGCGTTCTTGTCGAGAATGTATTTGCTCGCGTTCCACAGCAGCCGAACAATCAACCAACCGGCGACCAAATAATAAGGCTCGGAGAGGACCCGGAACCGCTCTTTGCTGTGCAGAAACGACATATGCAGAGTCGTCGCCGCCAACAAAAACGGAATTACTACCAGGGCGTCAAAAATCAAGCGGCCGTTAATATCGGTGGGGAAATGCGTATGAATGTCGCTGATGGCCTTGTTGCCCAAAATCAGGAGGGCAAAAAACAAAACCAGCTCCAACAGATAGCTGTAAGGGGAGATAAAATTAGTCCGGGCAATCGGAATGGCTGAACTGATTTCACCGAAAGTTACGGGCGCTAGAGCCGGTGCCGGCGCGCTCGGCGCGCTGGATTGCCCGTGGGAAACGAGCAAGGAAAGGGCCTGATCGACATCTCCGGCCTGCCAGCCATGACCAAGCAGCGCTTGGCGGATTTCTGAGCCATTGCGGCCTTCAGCCAGAGCGCTTTTGATGTAATTGATCAAACTTTGTTCGAGCATGTATATATTATATAGCTTGGGCTTTTTTTAGGCAATTAGTCGGCGTTTAAAATTTCGTCCGGCACCAGCCACTGGCAGGAGGTTTTGTCAGCCTTGATCCGCGCCACATCCTGCGCAATGTCCTTTTCATGAGAACGCGCAAACGCGGCGATTATCCGCTGTGTTGCCTCGTTGTCTAAATTTTTCAGATCAAACGCGACGACCGAATAATTGTCCAGTTCCACCCGCTGGTAGGCGGCAATCCCGGCCGGCACACTTTCGGCTTTGTTGACGATAAAAAAGATCCGACCGTACTTTTGCCTTACCAGTTCCCCGGCTGGCAGATGGAAAGAGAGTTCCGTCAGCGTTTTGGCTTCCGCACCGGTCAAAAACAAAACATCGTAGCGCAGCCAACAATCATTGTCCGAGACGCGCGCAATTACGAGATCGGATGGGCCAAGGCCGAAATTCTGCAGCCACTCCCCCACCTGATAGAATTTTTCACGCTCCGAATTGTAATTATACGCCGCCGCCCGATGCGCCTCGAACAAAACCTCAAACCGCCAAACGCTGCGCCCGGTAACCAACAAGGCGATCACGAGCGCTATGCCAAGCCCCCACTTCAGATACTTTTGGTCCAGCTGCTCAATTCGCCACTTGTCGAACCACCAAAACAGGCTTAAAAAGATGGCAAACAGACTGAACAAATAACTCTGATAAATGAAATTCGGAATTTTAGAGATGATTAGAGATATCGCCAAGAGGTTGGCCGCAAACCAGCCCAAGCAGAGCCCCAGCATTTTTGCTTCAACCGTAATTCGTAATTCGTAATTCGTAATTCGAATACCAAGAGTCAGCAGAGCGCCAATTATTCCCAGCCAATACCAAACCGTCCAACCGAACAAATACCGGTGCGGCAAATAGTCCGTAATATAAAAATGCCAGGGCCGCCCCCACCCTTCGTAGTTGACGGCATGAAAAAAAGATACCAGGATTTCATTTTTGAACGTGCCTGGCGAGGCAATCAGCAGGGGCGAATAATACGCAATCAGCCAGCCGGCCAGCCAAGAGAGAGAGGTCCAAAAGTTCCGATTGAATTTTTTCTGGTCCCAAAACAAAAGGAGCACAAATCCAGCCGCCGGCAGCGCGCCGAGCAGATTTTTGGCCATGACCGGCAGGGCCACGAGCAAAGCGATGACAGCTAAGCGCTTCCAGGAATAATTTAAACGCTCTGCTCGGTCTTTTTCAAGATAAAATAAAATCCCGCCAAAGGCCAAAACGGCCGTAAACGCCAGAACAATATCCGAGACGCCGAACGCATAACCGGTTATCAACTCGTGGGTAAACGGCGTATTGATCCAAAATAAGCTGGCCAAGAGCGCGGCGAACGCCGCGAGTAAATTCCTGGAAAACCAAAAGACAATCGCAATGAACAAGATCCCGGTCAACAGCGTCACAAAGGCATAAGAGAGCCGCTTAACTTCTATGCTGACATGTCCGTCGAGCTCGAAAAACGCATAAGGCACGTAAGCAAACAGCGGGGGGATATGTTGCCAAAACGGGCCCTCCATCCAGTTCCCCTGTTTATCATCCAGCGGGTTGACCCGGATCATGGGTGGGAAAAATTGCCGGGTGATATTGGCCGCGACGGTCGAATTGGAGGATTCATCATGCGCGCGCAGGTCTTTTTGGAAGATCAACGGCAAATCTGATTTGACATTGTGCGAAAACCACGTGGCGAAAATCATTATAAACATGGTCACGACAATCAGCTTTGAATGTTTGTTCATGATTAATATTTTAGCACCAATTTATCGCTTTTAGCGAGGATTTGTTGTGAGGGTTGACAAAATCGCCAAAAAGGAGTATAATTAGTTGTTAGTTAAATCCCGTTAGAAATAAGTGATTAGCATACAATTATCGCTAATTACGACAACGGTTAATCTTAATCAATCCCCTTTTTAGAAAAATTTCTAAACGGGATAAATAATCGACTCGATACCAAATTGCGCTGTATTTCTGGCCCTTGGACGTTCGGGTCTCCGCCTACGCGTAAAGCTTCGGCGGATCCGCCATAGCTTTAGCGACGGCGGAAGAAACTCATTTTTTATGGTCAATCCGACCAACACTTCTTTCGAAGGGTTAGGAATAGCTCCCAAGCTGTTTGAAATCCTCCAACAACTTAGGTTCACTATACCGACCCCGATTCAGTTCCAATCGATTCCGATTGCGATTGAAGGCAAAGATGTCATGGGCATTGCGCAAACCGGAACTGGCAAGACCATGGCTTTTGGCATTCCGATGATTCAGCGCCTGGCTCAAAACAAAGGCCGCGGCCTGATCATTTTACCGACCCGCGAACTTGCGTTGCAAGTCGACGAGGCTCTGCAAAAAATCGGCCGCCAAGTCGGACTCAAAACTTCCGTCTTAATCGGCGGCGAACCAATCAACAGACAGATCCGCAGCCTGCGCCAAAATCCACATATTATCATCGGCACCCCCGGTCGCATCAACGATCATCTGGAACAAAAAACAATCGATCTGTCTTCGGTCACGATTTTGGTTTTGGACGAAGCCGACCGCATGCTCGACATGGGCTTTGAGCCCCAGATCCGCCGCATCCTGGCCAAAGTGCCCAAAGCCAGACAGACCATGCTGTTCTCGGCCACCATGCCGAACTCCATCGTTCAGATCGCCACCTCATACATGACCATCCCGATCCGAATCGAAGTGGCGCCATCCGGCACCGCCGCGCGCGACGTGGCCCAGGAAGTTTTCTTCGTCGCCCGCGACCAGAAAGTTTCTCTGCTGACCAAGATTTTAACCGAACATAAAGGCAGCATCCTGGTTTTTACCCGGACGAAATTTGGCGCCAAAAAAATCGCCCATGCCGTCCGCAATATGGGCCACACCTCTTCTGAAATCCATTCCAACCGCTCCCTGGGCCAGCGCAAAGAAGCTCTGGAAGGGTTCAAAATCGGCCGTTACCGCGTGTTGATCGCCACCGATATTGCGGCCCGCGGCATCGACGTTAGCGGCATTGAGCTCGTGATCAACTACGATCTGCCGGAAAACCCGGAAGATTACGTCCATCGCATCGGCCGTACTGGCCGGGCGGGCCTGGCTGGCAAAGCGATTTCCTTCGCCACGCCGGACCAGCGCTACGATGTTCGCAGTATTGAACGCCTAATCAGAATTACCCTTCCGGTCAAGCAAGCTGAAGGGTTGCAATCGATTCCCACCACGGGCCGAGCTGAATTCAGACGCGAAGCCCGTCCAATGCCCAGCCGCCCGGGCCAGCCGCGTCATGATTATGTGCGCGAACAGGGCAACCGCTCCTCTGATCGCCCTGCCCGCCCTGGGTTTAGAAAACCCGGCCGCTATAAATCGCGCGACCAGTTTCCCCGCCGCGATCCCAGCCGACCGCAGGATCAAGGGTTTGATGCGAACCGCATCCGCTATCGCGACGACCGCAGCTCTTACTAAACCAAAGCCGCCCTACCTGGGCGGTTTTATTTTTGCTACTCTTTCCTTATATGATGCCTTACGATCATGCCGCCACCGGTTATTTATTTGCTTTTGTTTTGCTTAAAATTTTGCACCCGGCCCTTTCTTTGGATCAAGTAAATTCATTACTGCTATGGAGTTTATTTTGGGCTGTGGCGGTGGATTGGGATATGATTATCTCCTTCATAATGCTCCGGTCCGTCCGGATACGAAACAATGTCAGCCACCGGCGTTTTCTGACCCACACGCCAATATTCGGATTGGTGATCGGACTCAGTATATATTTTCTTTCCGACTCTCTTTATGCGCAGTATTTTGCCTTGGTGTTTTTGGCCTCGTTTACCAGCCACATGGTCGTGGATTCGATTGAAATTGGAATTATGTGGCTTTGGCCGTTTAGCAAAAAACAATATTTCTTATTCGAGGCCAACACTGACAGCAACCCTTATATCCATGAAAGTTTATTGATATTTTACATAAAGATGTTTCGTAACGTGTATATGAGGATGAAAACGTTTTATGTCGGGCTGGTCGCGGTTTTTGCAGCCCTCGTAATTTTTTTCATGAACCCTTGAAATCAAAAAAAGCCATAGAAATCATTTTTTTCGCTTCAGATATTTTTTGCCTTTCAGCTGCTCCGGCAAAAGATCTTCCTTTGGATACAATTCATAACCTTGGTGGTAGCCCAAATCCTTCATAAGCTTGGTCGGGGCATTGCGGATCATCATCGGGATCGGCAGATTGCCCAGCTCTTTGACGTCATCGAGCGCTTCATAATAAGCATTGTAAGAATCGCGATTCTTAGGGGCCAAAGCCAGATACGCCACGCCGTGCGCCAGATTGACCGCCGCCTCCGGCAAGCCTATAGTTTCAACGGCGCGGAACACATCATTGGCGACGACCAAAGCCGTGGGTTGCGCCAATCCAATGTCTTCGGATGCGAACACGACCATGCGCCGGGCAATAAATTTCGGATCCTCGCCTGATTCAATCATCCGGGCCAAATAATACAGCGCTGCATCCGGCTGGCTGGCCCGCATGGATTTGATAAACGCGCTAATCGTGTTGTGATGCTCTTCGCCCTTCTTATCGAACCGCAGGAATTTGCTCTGCAGCGTGTTCTTCAGGTTCTCAACTGTAGCTTTGCCGTAAAAATTAACCGTATTCTCCAACATAGTGATTGCCTGCCGCGCATCGCCGTTGGCCATATTGACCAGCCATTCTTTGGATTTTTTATCGAGCTTGACTCCGGTGCGGTCAATGATTTTTGACATTTCTTCGGCCGAAAATTCATGCAGGACAAACACCCGGCAGCGAGACAGCAACGCCGGGATAATCTCGAAGCTGGGATTTTCCGTAGTTGCGCCGATCAGAGTGATTTCTCCTTTTTCGACAAACGGCAGCAAGTAATCCTGCTGGGCTTTGTTGAACCGATGGATTTCGTCCAGAAACAAGACTTTCGGTTTGGCCGTGTTGGCATTCACCCCGTTAGAAGTCCGGTATGTAAACATATCGGCAGACGTCCCAGGCGTCTTACTTCTAACGGGGTTCACAATCTGCCGGACATCATCTTTACCAGATGAAACTGCGGACAATTCAAACAGGTCGGCATTCAGAGCTTTGGCATAAATTTTGGCCAGGGTCGTCTTGCCCACGCCCGGCGGTCCCCAAAAAATGAAGGAAAACAAATGCTTGTTCTCGATGGCGATTCTTAACGGCCTATCAAGGCCGACCAAATGCGCTTGCCCGATAAATTCTTCCAGGTTTTTGGGTCGAATCTTTGATGCTAACGGTTCCATTTGCTTTGAGTTTCTTTTGCTTAGAACTCCCCTCTCCATTAAAAAAATAAAGCGGCGCCAATGCCGCTGTCCACAGGTAAATTCCCTATCTTTAATTTTACTCCTGTAAGCAGTGGCTTGTCAAAAGACCAGTAAATTTTCAGTTTTAAACGGCAGCTATTTCTGGATTACAAAACACGAGCGCTTAAATGTCAAAGTTGACGAAATAATTATAACTTTTTACGATGCTTATGGAAAGGAGAAATGGATGCAACAAAGGATGAAACGCGTATGCGCCAGTCCATGATTTGCGGTCCAACCCTTAAGGCGGTTATGCCTTCTATATAAATAAGTTCGACAAGCCAAACATGGACACCACGCATACTGACTAAAAATCCCGATAACGGGATTTTTAGTTTTAGATTTCAAAATCCAAATAATAAATCGCTATTCCGAGCTTCTTGGCTGTTTCGTGCTCGTCCATTGCCCCTCTCGATCGCTCCCACCTCGGGGTCATGAACACATCGGTAACCAGACCGCTGCTCAGGACGTTGCGCCAAAATTGATAAAAATCATGTTCGGGCGAGTGTTTGACGATTTCCAACACTTCGGGCCGAAAAATATCGCCGCTGGAAAAAACGGCAAAGCCATGCAACTGCTCCAAATGGCGAGCAAATCTGACCAGGCGCTCAAAATTTTTGGTCACATGCTCCGACCCTTCCGAACTGACCAGGCCGGCGCAATAACCCAGTCTCGTCCCAGTTTTGGCTCGCGTCAAGATTGGAATCAATGCGCTGTGAACGGTATGCAAAGAGTCGCCCGGCTTTAACTTGATGATTATTTCGTCCGCCATTCGTCCGCCATTCGTCCGCCATCGGTTAAAATAACTTTTAATTCGAGCCCAAAAGCCGATCCTAACACCCAAAAAACCAAGCCCCACAAAAATCAGCCAGCCAAACGGCGTAAAAGGCGTCAACACCGAAATGGCCCCCAATATGATCAGAGTCACGCCGACGATTTTTTTAAGCAGAACTTTCTTTTCCAAGGTTGTTATTTAATAATGGCTTTAGCCACGGCTGCGGCCACGCCCGGATCAAATACGGATGGCAAAATCTTATCCGGAGCGGGATTTTGCACAAAACCGGCCAGGGCATTGGCGGCGTTGATGAACATTGTCGAGGAAAATTGGACAACTCCGTTGTCCAAAGCGCCGCGAAAAATCCCAGGAAAAGCCAGGACATTGTTGATCTGATTGGGGAAATCCGACCGCCCGGTGGCCACAATGAACGCGCCGGCAGAGTGGGCCTGATCCGGCATGATCTCCGGCACCGGATTGGCCAAAGCCAGGATAATTGGTTTTTCATTCATGCTCCGAATCATCTCCGGCAACAGCAAATTCGGTTTACTCAGGCCGACAAAAATGTCCGTGGCTTTAATTATCAGAGCCAGATCCCCTTTTATTTTTTCCCGATTCGTGGATTTGGCTATTAAAACTTTCTCGTCATTGAGTCCAGCCCGGCCTTCAAAAATCGCGCCTTTGGTATCACCAACTACTATATTTTTAAATCCGTATTCGAGCAATAATTGCGTTACGGCCAATCCGGCCGCGCCCGCGCCGTTAATGACAATTTTGACTTGCTCTTTTGTCAGGCCGCGAAGCTTGAGTGAATTGATCAGCGCGGCCAGGACCACCACAGCCGTGCCGTGTTGGTCATCATGCATAACTGGAATGTCCAATTCCGCACGCAGCCGCCGCTCGATTTCAAAGCAGCGCGGCGCCGAAATATCTTCCAGATTGATGCCACCAAACACCGGTGCCAGGTGTTTGACCGTCTTTATAATCTCCTCGGTGTCTTGCGTATCAAGGCAAATGGGGAAAGCATCAATATTGCCGAACTGCTTAAATAAAATCGCCTTGCCTTCCATGACCGGCAATGCCGCTTCCGGTCCCAAGTTTCCGAGACCCAGGATGGCGGAGCCGTCCGAGACTATCGCAACTGTGTTGTGCTTGATCGTGTATTCGCGGGCCAAACTTTTGTCTTTGCCAATCGCGAGGCTCACCGCGGCCACGCCCGGCGTATAAGCCACAGCCAAGTCATGTTTGTCCTCAAGCGGAATTTTGCTTTTGATTTCCAACTTGCCGCGATGCTTTTCGTGCAGCTGTAATGATTCTTCGTTTATATCCATTTATTACAATCTATTTTACTTCGGCGGCTTCTAAAGCCTCTATTGAATAATTTCTCATGGCCATGAAGTTCCTCATGACATAATCTTTCCTGGCCAGTTTTTTACGATGGTTATTTATTTTATCTTCAGTTACTTTCCAAGGCAATGCCGTTGGGAGCAATTTAAAATGAATATTTCTCGATTGTGAAGCAGCTTTTGCAATAGCCAAGCCGTCCTCCATACCCTTATGATCTGTTAAACTGGAGACCCCATCTATAGTGACTGGAAATTGAAAGAAAGGATATCTCCCCATTGTTATTTCATCAAACTTACCAATATATTGTTTAAACAAGTCATAGTTCCATATCGCACATGTGTTCCAAGGTACACGATATGCAATTAAATCTTCGTTTGCATAATAGCTTTTAAGCTCATCGTTCAATTTTTGATTGATTTTGCCACGATCCTCAACAATCTCAAATTTGTATCCAGCGACTAATAATGTTTCTTTATTTTGCAGTTCTGTAATGAGCGCTTGTATGTTCTCTGTAGTAAATACAGTTTCTTGCGAAAAGATAAACAACGCCTCGGGATCATTCCTTGTCTTATTCATATACTCTAGCACAGAATTTATTGATACAGGACTTATCGGATCGTCTACTTTAATTATCTCAATAGATAATTTCTTTGATTTATTAATCTCATCATCAAAATCAAACCCAGACAAAATATACACCGCAATTTTATGACCGGTTACTTTCTCAATTTCATCCAAGCGTTCATTTAAATCGTCACTTATTTTTTCTCCACTGGTCCTACTAATGAAAGCGATGTCCATATAATATTTTGATTTAATCCAAATAAATAAGTTGCTCTTAACGATCCTCGGTCGCCCACAATAAAAAGATTATTTGGCTGGGGAGGTAGGGATCGAACCTACGATGACGGATTCAGAGTCCGTTGCCTTACCGCTTGGCTACTCCCCAAAAGCAATTTATTTTAACATATCTGGTCACCTTTTTAAAGATCTTGCGAATCTCTCGCTAACCGGATACAATTATACCCTATGTCTCATCAAGTTACACAATATATCAAAGAAGCTCGTCACCACGGGCTCACGAATGAACAGATCATGAAAGCTCTCACCGATGCTGGCTGGCAAGCTCATGAAATCTTGGAATTTGTTTTGGAACCGCCTCGCCCCGCTGGCGCATCAGCCGATGCAATTATTTCCGTGCGCGGTATCAGCAAGCAATACGACAAAACCAAAGCACTCGATAATATCAGTCTGGAAGTTAAGCGTGGTGCTGTCACAGCCCTGCTCGGGCCCAATGGCGCTGGCAAAACGACCTTGGTTCGAATTCTCGCCACACTGCTATTGCCCACTTCCGGCGAAGCCACGGTCAATGGGTTAAATGTCGTGACGCAACCCCAGAAACTGCGCTCTGCTATCGGTCTGGCCGGCCAATACGCGGCCGTGGATGAAGTCTTGAGCGGCCGGGAAAATTTGGACATGGTCGGCCAACTTTATCACCTGAATCCAGCCACAGCCAAAGCGCGGGCCGCCGAATTGCTCAAACAATTTGATTTAGAAGACGCCGCTGACCGGCCGGTCAAAACTTATTCTGGTGGGATGCGCCGCCGGTTGGATTTGGCTGCAAGCCTGGTTAACCACCCTAAAATTTTATTCTTGGATGAACCGACCACCGGCCTGGATCCCCGCTCCCGCTTTACGCTCTGGAATGTTATCCGGGAATTGGTGGAGGAAGGCACCACGGTGCTGCTGACCACCCAATACATGGAAGAGGCCGATCAGCTTGCCAATCATATCTTCGTCATTGATCACGGACACATCATCGCTCAAGGCACTGCCAATGAACTCAAAAAACAAGTCGGCGGAGATGTATTGGAGTTGCACATGACCAATCACGACGACGTCAGTCAAGCCGCGGAGCTGATAAAAGAATTCGGAGATGGTGAGCCGCAGGCCAATTCTAGTAATGGCATTGTGATCATGCCCACTAGCCAAGGCCCATCAATCCTGGTGGAAGTAGTTCGCCGCCTCGATAGCGCGCAACTGAAACTCTCTGATATTATTCTGCGCAGGCCCAGTCTCGACGATGTGTTTATGAAATTAACCGGTCATGGCACCCAATCCAATGAATAGAACTCTCACTGACATTTTGATTATGGTCAAACGCAACCTCCTGCGCTACCGCCGCATGCCGCAGTTAATCGTGTTTTCTTTCATCCAACCTGTAATGTTTGTCCTACTCTTTGCCTACGTCTTTGGCGGCGCGATTCACACGGATACGAAATACATCAATTACTTGATTCCGGGAATTATCGTGCAGACCGTGATCTTCGGCGCCATGATGACTGGCGTGGGCTTGGCTGATGACTTGTCCAAAGGCATGATTGACCGGTTCCGCTCCCTGCCTATGGCCCGCTCCGCGGTCCTGGCCGGCCGAACAATTTCTGAAACGATTCGCAATTTTTTCGTCATCATCGTTATGACTTTGGTGGGTTACGCCATCGGATTTCGCATTGAGCATGGATTCTTCAAATATTTCCTGGCCATCCTTTTGACGCTCTTGTTCGGCTTTGCCTTTTCCTGGGTTTCTGCGACCATCGGACTGGCTGTCAAAAACGTCGAAATCGCCCAAACCGCCGGATTTATTTGGGTCTTCCCGCTCGTTTTCGCCAGTTCGATTTTCGTGCCCACCAATACCTTATCCGGCCCAGTCAAATGGTTCGCCGAACACAATCCGATCAGTTATACGACCAATACTGTCCGGGCTTTATCGTTGGGCACCCCGGTGGGCGACAATGTCTGGTATTCCCTAATTTGGGCCGCGGCGCTCCTGATTGTGTTTGTGCCGCTGGCCGTTTATCGCTATCGTAAAATTTCCTAACCAAATAAACTGTATTTGATCAAGGCGGCCAGCGATTCTAGCTGGCCTTTTAAATTCATATGCTTACCTTCGGTGTGCGACCGCGGGCGGTATGAGACCGGAACTTCGACAATTCTAAAACCGGCCTGGCTGACCCGCGCCGTCACTTCCGGCTCAAACCCAAATCGCTGCGATTGCAGCTTTTGGACGAAACTGCCAATCGCCTTACGGCTAAAAGCTTTGTAACAAGTCATAATGTCGGTAATTTTCTGGCCGATCAAAAGGTTACTAACTTGAGTAAAGAGTTTATTAAAAAAACTGTGCCAAAATTTTAATCCGACGCTCGGCTGAAGGTAGCGGGATCCGTAGACGACCTCGGCGCCATTTTTCATAAACGGCTCTAAAATTTTCTGGATATCGGCCGGATCATACTCCAAATCCGCATCCTGGATGATCACGATATCCCCGCTGGCTTGTTCAAATCCATAATGGAGCGCCCCGCCCTTGCCCGTGTTCTTATCCTGCAAAAAAACTTTAAAATTTTCATCGATTAAAGTTGCCAAAAATTCTCTCGTGCCGTCGGTGGAACAATCATCCACCAGAATGATTTCTTTTTCCAAACCAAGAGTCGACGCCGCCCGAACCTGAGCCAAGACCTGCTCAATCGTTGCTCGTTCGTTGTAAACGGGAATGACAATGCTGACTTTTTGGTATTTCACCCCGTTAGAAGTTTCTGAAGACATTAAAATATAATCGAATTAAGATATAAAAAATTATTCACCTCCGAGAGAGCAGTTACTATTTTTTTACTTCTAACGGGGTATATGGACTAATTTTAACATATAAACAAAACAGGGTCGGGCGGCACATGTGTCCACCCGACCCTCTAAAGGGCGCCGGCCGCACGGCCGGCTACGAGAGCACACCCTTGAAAATACCGAGCGCGATGCCCGCGGCGATCAGGATGAAGGTGATGAGGATCCACGGGATCCTGTGCTTCGTCGGCGGCACGGCTTCGGCGAGAAGTTCCTCGACCGATTTGTTGGTGCTCGTGTCTTCGATCGGCCTTGCTTCCGTATGAGTCTTTGCTCTCACGATGCCTCCTATTGCTTTGCACGTTTACGATAAGTCCATCCCCAACCGTAATTAGGGTTACTATATATGAATCTACTAAAAAATCAAGGGCTCAATCTAAGCTTGAAAAAGCCGACACTTTGGGCTATAATGCTCAGGTCAATTAGTCATTAGAATTTAGAAATTTTTAACTTATGTTATCCGAATCCAATATCATCGGGTTTGCCGTAATCGCGGGATTGGCCGCGATTGTTTATGGGTTTATCCTAACCTGGCTCGTGATGCAGAAAGGGGCTGGCAACGAAAAGATGCAGGAAATCGCCAAAGCCATCCAAGAAGGCGCTACCGCCTATCTGGCCCGCCAATACAAAACCGTGGGCGTGGTGGCTGTAATTTTGGCCATTGTCATCTGGAAATTCCTCGGCGCCCATACGGCCGAAGGGTTTATTGTCGGGGCCGTGGCCTCGGCCTTAGCCGGCTTTATCGGAATGTTTGTGGCTGTGCGGGCCAATGTTCGCACTGCTGAAGGCGCGAAACAGGGCCTGACCGCCGCTTTCGACATGGCCTTTCGGGGCGGTGCAGTAACTGGCATGTTTGTGGTCGGTTTGGGCCTACTGTCCGTCTCACTCTTTTACCATTTTACCGGTGACATCAAGGCGCTGATTGGCCTCGGTTTCGGCGGCAGCTTGATTTCGGTATTTGCTCGCCTCGGCGGCGGCATTTTTACCAAGGGCGCCGATGTCGGCGCAGATTTGGTCGGCAAAATTGAAGCCGGCATTCCCGAGGATGATCCAAGAAACCCAGCGGTTATCGCCGATAACGTTGGTGATAATGTTGGTGACTGCGCCGGCATGGCGGCGGATCTGTTTGAAACTTATGCCGTCACGACCATTGCCGCCATGCTCCTGGGCAATATTTTATTCCAGGGCAACACGACCTTCGTTCTTTACCCACTCGCTTTGGGCGCCATTTCGATCTTCGCTTCGATCATCGGCACCTTCTTCGTCCGCTTGGTCAATAAGGGAATCATGGCCGCTCTCTATAAAGGTCTGATCGTTTCCGGCCTGCTGGCCGCGGTTGGATTTTACTGGGTAACCAAAAGCTTGTTTATTCCCTTCTTCGGCACCGGCTTGCTTTACGCTTCCTTCGTGGGCTTGGTGGTGACCGCTGCCATGGTGGTGATCACGGAATACTACACTTCCAAACAATACCGGCCCGTGCAATCAATCGCCGAGGCTTCAACCACCGGCCATGGCACCAACATCATCACCGGGCTGGCTGTCTCCATGCAATCCACCGCCCTGCCGGTTCTGGTTATCATCGGCGGCATTATGGTTTCTTATCACTACATGGGCCTTTACGGCTCGGCCATTGCCGTGGTCTCCATGCTTTCGATGGCCGGCATAATCGTGGCCATTGATGCGTTCGGCCCGATTACGGACAACGCCGGCGGCATTGCCGAAATGTCCGGGCTGCCGCAAGAAGTTCGTGAGCACACCGATGCACTCGACGCAGTCGGCAATACGACCAAAGCCGTAACCAAGGGTTATGCCATCGCTTCGGCTGGATTGGCCGCCGTCGTCTTGTTTGCCTCTTATACGGAAGAACTCAAGGGCCTAGGGCACCCAATGGCATTTGACCTTTCAGATATCAAAGTCTTGGCCGGATTAATGATTGGCGCTTTGCTCCCCTACCTATTCGGCTCCATGGCCATGCAGGCCGTGGGCCGCGCCGGCCATGCCGTGGTCGAAGAAGTCCGCCGCCAGTTTCGCGAAATTCCCGGAATCATGGAAGGCACGGCCAAACCGGATTACGGCCGAGCCGTCGACATTGTGACCAAAGCCGCGATCAAAGAAATGATCATTCCGGCCCTCTTGCCGGTTATGGTCCCGATTGCCGTCGGCTTCATTCCCTTCTTGGGCGTTAAGGCTCTGGGCGGAGTTTTGGTCGGTTCCATCATTACCGGTTTGTTTGTCGCCATCTCCATGACTTCAGGCGGCGCCGCTTGGGACAATGCCAAAAAATTCATTGAAGAAGGCAATTACGGCGGCAAAAAATCCTTAGCCCATCAGGCCGCGATAACCGGCGATACGGTCGGCGACCCATACAAAGACACTGCCGGCCCGGCCATCAACCCCATGATCAAGATTATCAACATTGTTGCCTTGTTAATAGTCAGTTTCTTGGTGTAACAAACGCAACATTAAAAGCCCCTCTTGAACCAGAGGGGCTTTTAATTTATACTTATGCCATTGGATTTTTGTTTTTCCGTTTACCAATCTCGCCAGCCTTATTAAGGAGGGCTTTATGCGGACACCGAGCACCACGGAGATTCAGCGTGTCAGCGGCCTCGACGAGGTCGGCGATGTGATCGAAAGCCATTTTGTCACGATTGACGAGGCCAAAATTGATCGTTTCGTCGCCGAGCATGGCGATCGAAACAGAATGCACACCAGCGACGAGTACGCCCGCGCGCAAGACTTTCGCAACCGCGTCGCGCCCGGCGTCCTGTGCATTGCGCAGCTCATGGGTATAGCTTACGAGCTGGGCCTCACCGACGGCTCATTCTTCACGCAGATGCTGTGTGACTTCCTGGCTCCCGTCTACCCCGGGGACAGCATTGCGCTGCGTCTCATGCTCAAGGAGCAGAAGGTCTACCGACGGCTCGGCAAACGCAAGGTCAAGATTGCGGCCGAGATCGTGAACCAGGACCAAGTGGTCGTCCAATCCACCGAATGGTCGGGGATGATCCTCTGCTAGATCCGGGTTTCTCCCGCCAACGATTGATCGGCCGACGGACATTCCATCCGCCGGCCTTTCACTTTTTCTCTCTGTAACAACCACCAAGCGATAGGTTGGTGGTTGTTACATCTAAAAAACATGAACAATTATTCCCCCTCCGAGTAACTCATTTTTTTTATAAAAAACCGCGGCTTGGCCAGGCGTAATCGCCCTTTGTGATTTTGCGAATTTGATTCTTGCCGCCCCTTTGGCGGGATTCTTGCCTGCCCGCCCTCTTGGCGGGATTCTCCCTATCAGGGCTTTCTGCTCCGGATGATGATACCGGATCGTGACACCGGCGCGCAGCGGCAATTTCGGGGTCTGACCGGTCCAACTGATGTCTGAAACCGAAAATTCCCGCCGCCATAAATTTTTATCCGCCGGCTTATTGGTCACGACCAGTTGATTCTTTTTGAGATCCTTGCCCACGACATAAAACGGGCCGCCCCCGCCGATTCCGATGCCGCCGCGCTGACCGATCGTGTAAAACGGCAATCCAGAGTGGCGGCCGATTTTTTCGCCGGTTGCGGTCACAACATCGCCGGCCTTGGCCCGGATATGAGCGCGCAGAAACTCACCCACATTGATTTTGCCGATAAAACAAATGCCTTGGGAATCTTTTTTATCCGCAGTTGGCAGTTTGAATTTTCGGGCCAATCGGCGGATTTCGCTTTTTTTATAGCCCCCGATCGGAAATAAAATTTTTGCCAGCTGTTTCTGCCTGAGGGTATACAAAAAATAACTCTGGTCCTTGGCCGGGTCCACGCCTTTGAGCAAGTGATACGCGTTTCGTGATACGCGTTTCGTGATACGCGCGTAATGCCCGGTCGCCACGAAATCCGCGCCAAGCTTTAGGGCTTTATCCAAGAAAAACTTGAACTTAATCTCATTGTTACACATCACATCGGGATTGGGGGTTCGGTTGGCCCGGTATTCGCGCAAAAAATAGTCCACAACCTTGGCCCGATATTCTTTCTCGAAATTCCAGACATAAAAAGGAATTTTCAGAACCTGGGCAACCTTGCGGGCATCTTCCGCATCCTCGGCCCAGGTGCAGCCGTAACCGCCAAAATCCTCGCTCCAATTTTTCATGAACACGCCAATCACATCAAAGCCCTGCTGTTTGAGCAAGACTGCGGTAACTGAGGAATCAACTCCTCCCGACATGCCGACAATGACGGTTTTTTTGATTTTAGGACCTGTGTTCATGGCTGATAGCATAACAAAATTTCATACCCTCTTCAATGGGAACAAGGCGGAGCGGGCTCTGCCTTGTTTGAAACTGTGGTTCAACGATTGAGTTATCGGTTTTCTTGGACCTTAACCGTAGACAAAGGCTTGGTCAGGATCAGTAGCCTTCATGATGCGCCGATCGCTGCAGTCATGCTTCAAGCAGACCATCTTCTCTCCGTTAAGGACTTTGCCACTTGGCAAGTATGGCATGGCCACGAGCAGACAAAACCATTTTCCTCTGACTCGACCGAGCTTGGCCGTTCTTGTCTTAACGTAGGTCAAGATCCGACGATGCGCCTTTTTCAGGTCGGATTCTTCGAAGTCATAGTTGTAGATCGGCAGATCGGCCGCACGATCTACAAAATGAAACGAACAATGAACTCTCCACTTCATAACGTCCTCCTTTGGACAATTTTGCTATCTTAGTAACGCTTCTGCTTGCTTTAACTGCTGAGGCGTATTGATGCCGTAAACTTCCAGAGGATCCACCGTATCCGTGGCAATATCCTGGCCTTCCTTGATCGCCAGTTCCAGCATATCTGTCAGGTAGTGCTCGCCATGTTTGTTTTTCGGCACCAGATGCAGGTGCTGCCTAAGCCAATCAGTTTTGAAGAGATAAATGCCAGGGTTCACCTCCCTGATGTCTCGCTCCTTGGGGCTGGCATCGACAAATTCTTGAATTTTTAAAAGCTGCCCATCGCTATCGCGGATTATACGGCCAAAACCTTGAAATGAGCTAAACTCATTTTCAAAATTTGGCACCAGCGCGGTCAGCATCGAAAAATTGGAATTTAAGGCCTGGTGTCGGCTCGCCAGTTTCTGAATCGTTAACGGTTTGATAAAAGGCATATCGCCATACAAAACCAAAACGTTTTCCCCTTCGGCCTTGGATAAACCGGCCTGGGCGGCGTGGGCGGTGCCCAGCTGTCCTTCCTGAAAAGCATAGTTAAGATTAGTGCCAAGGTAAGATTGCACCAATTCATATTTATGTCCGACTACGATAACCGGGGGGTGAGAAAATTGGATGGATTTTAAATTATCCAGCAAATGCTGGATAAGAGGGCGGTCGACTAAGCCGACCAAAACTTTGGGTAGGGCCGAGTTCATCCGCGTGCCCTTGCCCGCAGCCAGGATGATCGGCTGGATGTTTAAAGTGTCTGCCATAATGTTTTAAAAATTGTTTTTTGGGTTTCATAAATCGCTTCGTTTTCGATAATCACTCCGACCGGATTTTCGGAATTGTCCAGGCTGATATGGGCCACTTTCCCATTATAAATAAGTTCGTGGGTGGCTTTTGGATTGGCTGTGGAATTTTGGAGCCATTTGCGCTCATCCAAGCCAACCAGCACTCCGCCGGCTCCCAAGCTGATAATTCTAACCTGGATTTTTTTCTTAAGGCGGCGATCATTAAAGTCTGGCATGGATTCATAAATGTTTTTCCGCACCGACTCAGTCGAAGAAGAGTAAACATCATAAGTTTTATCCGGTGACAGGGCCATGGTCATCAATACGTCATTGAGGATTTGTTTGATGCCGTCCAAGCCTTCGTATAATTTCATGACCGGCCGGCCACCTTGTTTTTCAAACAAGGATTTGAGTTCGGGCAGACTCTGCTCTACCTGTTGCCGGACCTGATCCAGCTGGCGGCTTTTTTCCTCGATGGCATTCAAAAGTTTTTCCGGTGATTCCGCCACAAAATACTGGTGGGCGGATTTTTCGTAATAACTGACCAGCCCCAGGCTGATCAGGGACTTGAGAATATCATAACTGGTGCCGCGGTTGACTCCCGATTTGGCGGCAATCGCCCGCACTGGCGATGGCCCAAGTTCAACCAACGTCAAATATACGGCGATGTCTTTTTCCTTGAGTCCGAAATTCTTTAGGATGGTTTGGATTTGCATTTGGAAGTTTGTAAAAAGAGAGGAACCAGAGAGAGCGAGGGAGGGATGAGTTATGGGTTAGCGGGGTGGAGTTTGTAGGGTAAATTTACCGGGGAGTAGACTGGTTAGAGTCTGGGGTAAGATTTATCTTAGAAACTTCACGCTGGCTATTCCATTTATCATCTCTTTCTTGCTAATCTCTGGTTTGGGCACTTAACTTCTGTTAAGTGCTGTATAAACTCTCCTCCGTTGAGTTTTCTCTAGCACGATCATTATAGCTGGGTTTTGAATAGCTTGTCAAGATTTTTTCTACAAAAATAAAGAAAAACCTATTTTATTAGGTTTTTCTAGTATATTTTGTCTAATTTATTACTACAATTTAGCAGTTATCAACACCTAAAACTGAATTTTATCCCCAGGTTTCAGAACGCCTTGTTGGGTCGGTGCTGGAGCCTCTTCCGACCCCAAAGGCTCTATCTGCGGCAGGGGTTTTGGCGGTTCCGGCGTGGGGGGCGGGGGTTGCGGCGGCTTTGCCGCCTCAGTCACGACTCGCTTCGCAGTTTCCATTAATTTTTCATCGTTGAGCTTGTTGACGGTTTCCCAAACGGGATTGTCGCTGCGCTTGGGTTGTTCACGCTGTGGTTTGGGTCCGCGATTCGGCCGACGATCATCGCGCCTACGCTCAAAGCGGGCCGGTGGTTCTTCTCTTCTCTCCTCTTCCCGTCTTGGCGCTAATGGTGCGGTCTGTCTGATTTCCTGAGGAGAACTGGCGGCTGCATGCTGGTAGCGCATTTCTTCCTGCAGGTCTTCTTGCTCCACGGCGCTGCTCTCGACAGCGGCGGCCTGCGAGTGAAATTCCGAACCCATCCATTTGTTAATCTTTTCTTCCACCACTTCCCGCGGCGTGGTGTAGCGTTCCCGTGAAACTTTTATGACCTTGTCCTCATTGCCCGTCAATTCGGCAATCGGCGGCAAGGTCGTGGCCGAAAACGGGGTGGAAGCCACGCCGTTAATCATCAGCTTCAAAATAATGTGAAACTTCGGCGGGTTAACCAAATCAGCCAGCAAAAAAGTCGGATCAAATTCCTTTTCCAAAAATTCGGCGTCATCGGCACCGATGCGGAAACAAACCAGGGTGCCGACGTTGCCGAAAATGGCATCCCGCACGGTGGTATTGCGATCGGTGACCAATTGCCCAATATATTGGTGCGCCACGATCAGATTCAGCCGGTATTTACGCGCTTCCGACAAAATGTTTGCAAACGACTCAGTGGCGAAGTTTTGGAATTCATCGACATACAGATAAAAATCCTTCCGCTCCTCTTCCGGGATATCCACCCGACTCATGGCCGCCAGCTGCATCTTGGTAATGATCATGGCGCCCAAGAGGGCTGAATTATCTTCCCCGATCCGGCCTTTGGACAAATTAATCAAGAAAATCTTCTGTTTGTCCATGATTTCACGCAGGTCAATCGAGCTTTTGGTCTGACCGACGATATTGCGGATAATGGCTGATGATAAAAACTGCCCGACTTTATTCTGAATTGGCGCGATGGCTTCGTTGCGGAATTTGTCGTTATAATTGGCAAATTCATCCACCCAAAACGATTTCACCACCGGATCCTTAATATTGTCCACAATCCGCTTGCGGTAGTTTTTATTGACCAGCATGCGGGCAATGCCCAGCAGGGTGTTGCCCGGAGAATCCAGCAAAGCCAGAATCGTATTGTTAAGAATGTATTCCATGCGCGCGCTCCAGACGCCGGCCCAGATTTTGGTAAACACGCCCATGAGGCCCGAAGCCACCAAGTGTTTATATTTCGGGTCGACGGCCTCCAGGGGGTTAAACGCAATCGGAAAGTCGTTATCGGCCGGGTTCAGGTAGACCACATCGTTGACGCGGTTCGACGGGATGTAGTTTAAAATCTTTTCTATCGAATCGCCGTGCGGGTCGACAAATGCCACCCCATGGCCATCCTGAATGTCCTGGATGACCATGTTTTCAATCATGGTCGTCTTCCCCATGCCGGTTTTCCCAATGATATACATATGACGGCGGCGGTCGTCGCGCTTAATGCCAAAAGACACCTCGCGATTCCGGAAGTTGGTTTTGGCAAACAGCGTTATGTCGTCATCAGAGTCCATAAAATTTTTTCTTTAGGTTTTTTAATTTGTAAAATCAACCAATCGGCAAATCCACGGGCGGCGCGGCTTTGACAGCCTGCACGCGCGCCACTTGGCTGACTCTAGCATGCGGCACCTGCGGGAAATGAAAAATCGTCGCCAGCTCTTCCGTATTCATGATAACCTTGCCGACCCCTCGCCAGCTCGAGCGCGGCAGAAAGTTGTGCAGGAAATGCCGCTGGCGAGTCAGCTTGGCCATTTCCATATACGGCCGCTCGAAGCGTTCGGAAAATTTGTAGGTCGGTCCTTCGGTCCACGAATGCGCGATATCCGGCTTGATTCCGTTCAAATTCACGTCATCAAAATTGCGGAAAGCACCGACAATTTCCGGAATGCGAACGGCTTTGTTCAGTTTGCCCTTCGGAGCCAGATACAAAGTGCGGATACGGACATCGTAGCTGACTTTGCCGATGGCGTTTTCAATGGCGGAAATGACCATTTTTTCCACGTCGCTTTTGTGCAGCATCTGCGTGGGCGGTTCCGGCGCCGCGGACTTATAGCCTTCCTCGCCCTTTTCAACTCCCAGAATGTGAGTGACCAATACCTCGGCCAGCAGATCGGGAATAAAATAAACAATTTTCATAAACAATCCGTTGTCGTGTTTGGCCGGCACGCCTTTGAGTTTATCGGTCAAATGCTTGGTGTGTTTTTTCCAATCGTCATTGACGGGTTTGAGCACCAGCTGATAAACCATGAGTTCGTGAGGCTGGAGGTTACTCATGACTTCAATGACATTGGATAAAGGATCGACAAATGTTTCCTGCGCCGAGTGCTCAAAGCTTTGGGTTTGAATATAGCTGCGGATCGGATAGGCGTTGTCTTTTTTCTTCAACCACTGCGTGCCCCAAAAATCAAAATCCGCGGTTTCCGGATCGTAGTAGTGCGGAATGTTGCGCAAGTAGTCTTCGGTTTCCGAAACTTCCGCTTTCGAGTATTGGGCAAAAACCGCGCTCTCGAGCAGACTTCGGAACCGTGTCGGCAGGCGGAAAAAATAATTAACCTTGCCGCCGAACGAAACCATCTCACACGCCCAACTCAGCACCACCTTACCGTTGGCATCCTCACCCCAGGTAAAATTTTGGTGCATGGCGTGCATGGCGGCAAACACCTGTTCCATAGCCAGTGGTGATTTCTCGCTCAGTTCATCCACCCGCACTTCGAGACAGATAAATGGAGTTGTATCCGCATACTCGTTGCGCAGCCGGTCGCGCCGGAGCCAAAAAATCATGTAAACGAGCGCGACCAAAAAAAAGACCCAGCCAAAGCCTGAAACCAGAACGACATCGATTAAAAAATGAAGATATTCGTTAAATAATGCCATCAGGAGCTGCTTGATATTTATCCTTGCCGACCTTTGTAAAGTTTTTGCGGTTGGATAACCCGACCAAGATTGTGTTTCGTTTAACCTGGCGTTTTTTCATAACTTCGCTGATAATCTCGTCGCGATTTAGCGGTTTGCCGGCGGCGCGGAGGATTTCCTTAATCACATCCGCCACCACGCCTTTCTTGTAACCCCATTCAGTCAGAGCGTATATGCCGCGGCCAATCAGGACAAACCGGCTGTCTTTGATCAACTCGTTGTGCACGGTTTCCTGATAAGCGGTTTTGGCATCAAACCGATGCTCGTTGATCAGCTTGGTAATATCCGAATAATGCTCGGGCTTGCCGTGATGTTTGAGCACCAAATAAGCCTTATCCCCGACATCACGAGGCCTAACTTCGCTCCAGTTCTTCAGGCCGATTTCGTTGAATGGGTTGATTTGGATCGCTTTGGAAATATTGAGGTAGCTTTTCAGAATGCTTTCAGTCAGCTCTAGGACATGCTCCCGGTAGAATTCGGTGTCGCGGAATTTATCATAGAGCGAAATCTGGGACACGACATGGTCTTCGGCTTCCAGAATGGAAACAAACGAATCAATCACGGCCTTGAGCTTTTCGAGATCAAAGCCCCTGACATACCAGGATTCATAAAACTCCCCTGTCTCCTTGAGATTGGACAGCTGGTCGCCGATATTGAGCAGAAATTTGAACGCTGCGGTCTCCGACTCGCTTTGTTTATCCAACAGCATAATCTGGATCAAAAATTCCTCGCTCATAATATGGCCGTGCTCAAGAATCGTATCAAAAATCAAACTCAAGGCCTGGTCCTTGGCCGAGCTTTTATTTTTGCGCAAACCCGCCAGGGAATCTTTTTCGATCTGGCGGACCCGCTCCCGGGTCAGATTGAATTTTTTGCCAATCGCTTCCAGCGTCTCAATTTCCATGCCGGCTAAACCAAAACGATGACCCAGGATTTCCCGGTCGCGCTGCTTTAAACCCAAAAGCAGCGAATTAACCATGCTCGTGGGCTGGAACTCACTTAGATTGCTCTGCGTTTGCGACCCCATAACCTTGTCCAAAATATTGGAACTTATGGGGTTGATATTTTTTGTCTCTGAATCAGACATAGCTAATTAAAATTGACGCCTATAGTATAGCATAAATTTAGTTTTATGTCAAGGCCTTGCTATAATAAAAACCGCTCCGGACTTGGGAGCGGCTTTTTGATTTATGAAATGAATTAGCTGCGGCGCCGCACTTCCCAATTGTGCCAAACAATCAAAATCGGGCTGGCAATAAAGATTGACGAATACGTGCCGGCTACGATACCGATCAGGAGGGCCAGAACAAAATTGTGGATTGACTCGCCACCGAACAGCAACAGCGCGGTGAGGACAAAAATAACCGTTAATGACGTGTTGATCGACCGGATCAAAGTCTGATTAATGCTGTTATTGATAATCTCCGACAAGTTTTGGCCGACTCGCAATCTTAAGTTTTCACGGATGCGGTCAAAGACGACAATGGTGTCGTGCACCGAAAATCCAAGCACTGTTAGGACCGCAGTTACAAACAAACTGTCAATTTCGACTCCCCAAAAGTGGCCCAGGAGAGAAAAGGCGCCCACGAGGATAAATAAATCATGGATCAGAGCGACGATGGCCGCAATGCCGAATCGCCAAGATGAGACCGGCTTACTGACTTTGCGAAACGCATAAGCAATGTAGAGGATAATGCCCAGCGACACCAAAATCAGCTGCACAAAGGCTCCGGAACGCAGCTCCTTGCCGATTACCGGGCCAATCGAAGTGTATTGGTCTTCTTTGATTTGGCCATACTTATCCGACAGCGCTTTGAGTAGATTCTTATGGATTTGTAAATCTTGCGGCTGGGTCCGGATCAAAATCGACTTATCCCCGAGTGGCTGAACGCTCGCCTCTGCAAAGCCGCTAGATTTTAAAACTTCGCCAATCTGGGCCGGGTCCTGTGCCTGCTCAAATGAAATTTGGGTCAGGGTGCCGCCGCGAAAATCGATCCCGGGTTTGAGCCCGTAAAGCGCCAACGAAACCACCCCGGCCAATAACAGCAATACCGAAAAAACAAACCAAAACTTATAATAGCGCATGATATTAAACATTTTTTTCTTCCTCCACCATGCTGCGGACTCCATACAACGAATGTTTGATCAATAAATTATGGCCGACCAGCAGTCTCAAAAAAGTCCGGGTCACGGTAATGGCGGTAAACATTGAAACCAGAATGCCCAGGGCTAGAGTGATGGCAAAACCGCGGATAATGCTCGACCCGAAATAAGCCAGAATCATGGTCGTAATCAGACTTGAAAAATTGGAGTCGCGAACAGAGAGCCAGGCGCGCTTGAAGCCGTCTTCCACGGCTTGCTGCAGGGTTTTGCCTTTGCGCAATTCTTCTTTCAAGCGTTCAAAAATCAAAATGTTGGCGTCAACCGCCATACCGACGGACAGAATAAAGCCGGCAATTCCGGCCAGGGTCAAAGTGACGCCAAATAATTTAAACAGAGCCAAACTCACGAAGGTGTAAATCGACAAAGCCAGCACGGCCAAAATGCCAGGCAAGCGATAATAAATAATCATGAACAAGGCGACGATCAAAAAGCCGATCAATCCCGCGGCCACGCTTTTTTGCACTGACTGCACGCCTAAGGTTGCGCCGACGTTTTGCTGCTCAATCAGATGAATCGGCACGGGCAAGGCGCCGGAATTAAACCGGGTGACCAGATCACGGGCTTCCTGGACCGTAAATTGGCCGGTAATGACCGCCTGGCCGTTGGTAATGGGAGTTTGAACCGTCGGCGCGGACAAAACCTGGCCATCCAGAAAAATGGCAATTCGCTTGCCTACATTGCGAGTGGTGAGATCCGCAAACAACTTCGTGCCTTCGGCGTCGAATTGCAATAAAATCTGAGGCACGCCGGTTTGCTGATCAAACTGCAGGGTCGCACGCTTGAGCTGCTTGCCGGTCAGTCCCGTGGCCTTAAAGGCCTGGTCAGCGCTTAAGTTGACCTGGCCGCTTTGGTCCGGGGTGACGCTGGGATTGGGGTTTTCTTCGCGAAATTCCAAAAACGGAGTCTGGCCGATCAAATCGATGGCCTGATTGATGTCCTTGATGCCGGGCAATTCCACAATCAACCGGTCGTTGCCGGAAACCTGGATCACCGGTTCGGAAACGCCAAAACCGTTAACGCGGCGCTCAATTACATCCCGGGCCGAGGCCATGGCATCGCCTTGGGCATCCGATGGAATATCTTTCAAATCCGCTTCGTAAACCAAATGGCTGCCCCCCTGCAAATCGAGGCCCAAACGCAGGTTAAATTGATGCTCAAAGTTGATCTTGAGAGGTTTGAGGTTGATTTTGCCGCCTGCGGGAATCGCCAAATAGACTGCCGCTAGCGCCAGTAAAACTATGATTATAAACTTAATATATAAAGACTTTTTTGTCATTTTAGCAATAAAAAAGAGGTAATGCCTCTACCAAAAAGTATACTACTTTTCAACAAGTTGCGCAACGACTAGGAACCGCTGCCTGGCCGTCCCGATCGGATACGAGGTCTGCAGGGTCAGCAGCTTGCGGCCGCCGGAATCCTGAGCGAGGACGGACAAATCTGTGGCTTCAACGATTCTTGTTTCAAAAATTCTATAAACAAACGACTCGTTGGGCGTTTTGATCCTGATCTCATCCCCGCCCACAAGTTCGGGCAGGCGGGCAAACACGGATTTATAACTCCCGTAAGAGCTCGGATAATCCGAGGAGTGGCCGACAATGTAGCAGTTGCCAACTTTCCCGGGTTCGCTGGTTCCAGCCAAGTGAACGACTCCCCGCTCGAGGGCAACCTGAATAGCCAGCTCATCATTGCTCGCCGCCTCGATTATCGGCACGAACAACGATAATTTTTCAATTATTAAGTTGGCTGGTATCTTGGTTGCAATTTGGTCCGGCAACTTTTGCTCCATATGTTTAGCGGGACGGAACCAAAAAAAGATCAAAACAAGCCCTAAGATTAAAATCAGGGCCCGCTTCTCGATTCCAGATTCTTGATTCATGATTCTATTTTTTCTTTTTGATAGTCACGTCAATTTTGCGCGGGGCCTCGCGCGCAGCTTTCTCTATCAGCCAAGAGCTTGATTGAATTTTGCCGCCTTCTCCGACATTGTAGATCATTTTGATTCTCAGCTCTTTACAAGTTGCCGAATCTTTATACAACGATGAGTCCGGGTTTTTAGCGTCCTTTTCGTTTCGATCACCGCCGTTGGCAAAAATGTCGGGCCGGACCCGCCGTAAAGCTTCCGAGACGCCCATATCCGTCGGATCCTTCGGATGCTTGGTAATCACCACTTCATCCACCCATCTAATTGCTTCAATCACTTCTTTACGTTCTTTCTCAGACATAAAACTGTATTTCTTTTTGGCGCGCAGCCAGTTATCATTGTTCAAAATCACCACCAGCTTGTCGCCGAGGGCCTTGGCTTCTTTAAAATATCGGACATGGCCGGGATGGATCGGATCAAATCCGCCGGAAACCGCCACGACCACCGGTTTTTTAGATTGATTCATTGTTTCACTTGTTCAATTAATTGCTTCGTTAAAATCCGCGGCAAGCCCATGACCGTGCCCAGCTCGCCATCGATATGGACAATATACGGCTTAATCGGCGGATCGTCGAGATGAAACGCCCCGGCAAAATCAAGAACGCGGCCGAGCTTGACCATTTCGTCAATTAGCTTGGCCGGGATTTTGTGAAAATAAACCTTGGTCGAATCCAGGCCCTGGGCGGTTTTGCCGGTTTTCGTGTTGGTGACGACCACGCCGCAAATAACCTCGGCTGGTTTTGCTCCATAAGATTCCAGCATGCGCCGGGCCTCAGACTCGTTTTGCGGCTTCTCATAGAGTTCGCCGTCATGAATCACGATGGTGTCACAGGTAATCAAAATTGCCGGCTCCTTTATCCCGGCAAGCAAGCTTTGATTCTTTGCCTTGGCCACCAGGAGCGGCAAGGCGCGCAAATCCCCAGACCGGATGGATTTTTCATCGATTTGTGGGTTGAGTGTTTCGAATTGATATCCCCAATAGGATAACAATTTTTGGCGGCGGGGAGAGGATGAACCAAGGATTATTTTCATATGGTTTTTTGTAAAACTATAATGAGAATCAAAATGCCGACATAACCATACAGAATATAATCGACTTGTTGGTCCGACCGCTCGATTGATGCCCATTTCCAGAGATAGTGTCGAATGCAGCCTCCGGAGTATCCGCCTTGCCCGCTTTGTTTCAAATATTTATTTTCTAAATCAGTCAACAGGCAATGGTCTTTAAAGATCAGCCATTGTACGACGCTGAGTAGTGGCAGAACCAGAACCGCGTATGCCATCTGAGGAAAAATCAAAACTATCACGATGCTCAAGAGTCCGATGGCCAAAAGGGCGGCGTGAACGGACAGCACCAACCGGGCAATCAGCTTATTAACCTTCATTTATTTCGTCTGTTCTTTGTTAAGCACCAGGCAGGCGGAATTGATGCAGTAGCGCTTGCCACCTTTATCCGCCGGCCCGTCATCAAAAACATGGCCCAAGTGCGAGCCGCAATTCTTGCAGGCCACTTCGGTGCGGTGTTCGTTATCTTCGCGCAATTCCACATGCTCCAAATTCACGGGGTCGGTAAAACTCGGCCAGCCGGTGCCGGAATCAAACTTGGTCGCGGACGAAAACAGTTCCTGAGCGCAGACGGCGCAGGTATACATGCCCTTGCTGTGCTCGTTGACATATTGGCCGCTAAACGGCGCCTCTGTCCCCCGCTCGCGCAGAATATGATACTGCTGCGGGGTTAGTTTCTTCTTGAGTTCTTCGTCATTAATTTGCATCTTACTGATCATTCCTTTAATAATGGCCCGAATTTGGCGCGCAGTTTGGCAATCTTCGGACTGATCACAAACTGGCAATAGGATTTACTTTCATTAAGCTCGTAATACCGCTGGTGATAACTTTCGGCCGGCCAGAATTTAGTTAAGGGCGCAACCTCAGTGACAATTGGATCATCGAATACCCCTTCATCGTCAAGTTTTTTGATAAATTCCTGAGCTTGTTGTTTTTGCTCTTCGTTGGTGTAAAAAATTACCGAGCGGTATTGCTCGCCGATGTCATTGCCCTGCCGGTTAAGCGTGGTTGGATCGTGCGTGGACAGAAAAAAATTCAAAAGATCAGAATATTTGATTTGCGCGGAATCGAATTCTATTTTAATCGCTTCCGCATGACCCGTGTTTCCCATACTGACTTGCTCGTAGGCGGGTTTATCCGTATGGCCCCCGGCATAGCCGGACTCAACCGATTCTACGCCTCGCAAGCGCCTAAAAATCGCTTCCGTGCACCAAAAACAACCGCCTCCGAAAACCGCGACTTCTAGTTTATTATTCTCAACGCTCATATTTTAAATATTACAATTTAATCTGCACGGTTGTTTTTGGAAGAAGCCCTGCCCCGCACCGAACCGCAGGTTCTGGTGCTGGGGAGCCTCCGCCAAAAACCGCCGTTCCCAATTGTTTGCCCATATCATTCTCCCCGGATCTTCGCGGCTAATTTTGCCAGTTTCTCGTCATCGTCTCGCTTATAATCATGCGATGAAATATAGCCTTCGTATTTTTCAAAATACTTATCAACGTCCGAATGAATCGGCTGCCAAGAATCCAACTTGGTGCCGTGCATGGGGAACAGCTTCACGTGCAGATGGTTAATGCCGAAACCCTCAAACACTATGCCGGTACGGCCGACATCGTCCAGCCGATCTATCAGCAGTTGGCCGACCTTGCGGGCGGCAATTGAAATATCGGCGAATACGCTTTCATCAACTGCGTAAAAATCGGCGTTATGATGATCTTTTGTAACCACAACGGTGACGCCCTCGGTGTTGGGAAAAATCGTCAAAAAAGCCAGGTGCTTGGCATCTTCCCAAACTTTGTGGCTGGGAACTGTCCCGGCAATGATGGAGCAAAAAAGACAATCTTTCATGGTTTTATTTTAGCATTTTATTTATCCCATTCAAAACCGCGACCGAAATGCCCGCCGGTGGCAATTTGGGCATAAATCGGCTGATTCAACTTAAGCAATTTCTGAATTCCGGCCGGCGTTAAATCGTAAACTTCGGGAATTTCGGTCTCTAGCCCATCTAAAATTGCAATAGCCATAACTGGCTTTGCTTTGCCAATGGCGTAGGCCAATTTGACCAAAACTTCCCGGGCCTGGTTTTGCTTCAAAAGCTCAACCGCGATTTTGCGCGCCATATACGCGCCGCTGCGATCGACTTTCGTATAATCTTTGCCCGAGAATGATCCGCCGCCGACCGGCACATTCGGGCCATAAGCATCAATCACAATCTTGCGCCCCGACAGGCCGGAGTCGGCATCAAATCCGCCGACGGTCCATTCCCCCGCCGGATTGATCAGATATTCCTCGGCCTGAATTTTGGATTGAACTAATTTTAATAAATCCGCTGTTTTGGAATTTTGAAAACTGGCAACAACAGTTTTGACTTTAGACTCAGCGCTCACCGCTCGGCGCTCTACGCTCACTTGCACTTTGCCATCAAATGGATAGACTTTGTAAATTTCCCCGCATAAATTCCGGGCCAATTCGTATTCAAGAGGCATAAAATTCGGCGTGTCCACGCAGGCGAAGCCCACCATGATGCCCTGATCCCCGGCGCCGCCGACGTCGACGCCATGGGCAATGGATGGGCTTTGCGGCACGACTTTGACATGCACCTCAAAAGCCGGCCCCACAATCGCGCGGACAATCTGTTCGATATTTACATTGCCGTTGGCCTGGCTGGTCACCTCCCCACTGACCGTAATCCGCCCGTGACCGCCCATGACTTCCACGGCCACGCGGGAATTGGGATCGAATTTTAGATACTCATCAAGAATCGAATCGGCGATAAAATCGCAAATCTTATCCGGATGCCGTGGAGAAACAAACTCTGCGGTTTTAATTTGGAATTTAGAATTTGTCATTTGGAATTTAAAAAACTTTCCCAAAAAGGAAAGTTTTTTCTTTATCTTTCCTCTTGCGAGGTTGGAATTAGCACCTTCCGGTTTCCGGGGTTGCTGGACAGTTCAAACGGGCCAAATCCCTAGCTGTCGCTCTTGATATATTTGATTGGCTTGATTATACCTTATTTAAGAATCTTGCGCAAATTGTTTTTGTAATGATAAAGATATAACTGATCACCGGCCAAAACTCGGGCGGCGGCATGCGCATCGCCGTCTTTAACTTTTTTAAACAGCATCTTCATTACACCCACGCCAAAATGTCCCTTTGTGACATAGTATCTGGTTACCGATTTGTCATCGATAAATTTATAATCAAAAGCGCGGCCCAGGATCTTTTTGGCCAGATATTTGGCCTTGGGCATATGATCCTTGCTCGTAATGATTGCCAGTTTTCGCAGCTTCAAAGGTTTCAAAAACAACTTTTTGCTGAAATAAAAATTGCCGATAGTGTTAAGGGACTTTTCTTCAAGCAAAATATCGTGTTTTTTTACGCCCCAACGAAGCAAGTGGCCCATCATCACCCGGGCCTCGCTGATTTTCGGTTTTTGTTTCAATCCGCCCCAAAAATATCCCGACAATAAAATCTTGGGCGCTGCTTGAGATTTATAGAGCTTCCCCGCCAACTTTAACCTCGGTAAAAAATTTTTTGGTTTAAATCCCCGCCCCAAAACGAGAATTGCGTCGTATTTCATTTCTTTTACGATCTCTTTAGTGTTTTCGTTATTAAGGCAACGGAATCAATGGGATTATAAAATTTGATTTTCTTTATGCGATTTAAATCCACCCATTCCGGTCCCTTACTATATCTTTTTTCATCGCCTATCAAATGCTTAGCATTTGGCTTGCCCGTAAAACTTTGGCAGCCATAATAAAGAAGAGTGGAATGAAAACATTTGCCCGAACTGGTGCCGATAAAAAAATCATCGGCTGCATGCAATAATCCGCCCGGTTTGATTTTAACACCGGTTTCTTCCCAAACTTCTCTTTTTAAAGCATCTTCGATTTTTTCTCCTTTCTTGATACCGCCGCCCGGAAAATCGTAACCGCCCCATTGTTGTGAAAGTAATATTTTATTTCCTTTGATTATGACCGCGTAAACAGACGGACGAAAAATAAGCTCGTTGGCTGGAACCAGTCGTCGCTTACCGTCAAAATTTTTACAAAGGATTTTCTTCACGTTTTTTGCGACATCAATTTCTGATGCTCTTCTGTATTCAGTAGGCGGTATTTCTTCCATTTGTTACAGTCTGTCGAACCATTAAAGACCTAAGCAGTAAACGATTGTATATAAATTACACCAAATCAAAACAACTGGGCTATGATACCGTGGTACTAGGGTGATGTCGACTTGGCTCGGTGCAATCAGGCTCCAGAATTATATACTCGCCGAGTACGGCAAAGACTTTATATAATCTTCCATAAACTGCCAATCTGGTCGGTTGTTTTTTGAAGGAAGTTTTATGCTTCTATCCCGGATTCTTTCTTGACTAGCTTTTCTGCCGTAATTATATCGATATTGTTCTTGGTTAAAAATCGTTACAAGAAATAAAGCAATGTACTTATTCATACTAAAATTCGGAATAAGTTTTTCAACATGATCACTGGCTGAAAAATTTTCAGGTTGATACGAACAATAACCGAGAACCGCACTATCCACAGTTAAAACATTACCGGATTCTGTATAAAGAGCATAAAATCCTTCCACCCCATTATTAGTGGCTTGTGTAGTTACAAAAGGATATTTACCAAAACCAATCTCTTGTAAGTCTATAATCGATGTTGTCTTACTTCCTGTTATCTTGAACAAATCTTTTAGATTGAAGTACCGCCACTGATCGATACTAAGTTTTACTTTTCTACCACTTATTGGATTTGCACTAATGTTTAGTAATTTATCAATATCCAGTTTGAGCCATTTTGCTCGCACTTCAGAGGGAACTAAGAGGTGGTCGAGCGTGACATTGGCCTCTCTTCCGTGTGATGTATAGCGAAATCTATTTGATTGGATTGCCATGCAATAGAAAACCTTCTCCCTGAAATCCATCTCCCTTTTAGGAGTAAGAACCTTAATATTTTGTGCGGTATAAAATGGTTCTTGTTGAACAAATGAACTCAAGAGATAAGTGCCACCAAGAGTCACTGTAATTAAACCAGCTGGGTAAGGCTCATGATTTTGATCTTTCGAGACTTTTGCTACAACACCTAGATTTTGACTACTTCTTGAAATAAAACTGATTTCCGGATCGTCCAAATCCATTTTATATAAATCAAATTGATTTCCGTACTCAATATCAAAGATTGAATTTAAGGGTACTAATTTCATAAATTCTGAACTTTAAATGCAACATACTTCTTTACTTCTTGAATGAAGCTATCGTCACTAATGACTGAATAGTCAGTTTCCATGTATGCCTCTGCGCACCACTCGTCTTCTGGTTTTACAACCCTATTAACACTCAGACCGGCAAGATCTTCTTTATTCATGTAGGCACGAATCCACTTCTCACGGATAGTATCCCATCGACCATACACATCTACACGCCCCCTATTCTTTCGTTTTACAAAACCATCGTCTTTAAAATGCCCGAAAAATGTCTTCTTTCCACTCGGATGAGGTCTTTTTGCAGTAAACACCATAATGCACGAAACGACAGCAACTTTAGAATTGATAAACAATTCTTCCGGCATAGATAAAACTGCCTCAAGTGTGTGCTGTTCGAGAAGTTTCTTTTTTAACTCAAGAATTTTACCTGTCTGCGACAAGGCTGCCTGCATAGGCACAATCGCTACAGTTTTTCCGCCCTGCTCAAGACACTCAAGATTGTTAAGTATAAATTCGAGTTCTTCTGTATCATTTTTCTTGTCGGATTTGTACGGTGGATTAAGCAATCCAACAGTAGGTCTTTTTTCTTTAACTTTTTGAATAATTTCTTCGTCAAAACAACTACCATTCAATATGTTTGTTTTTCCATCCTGGTGGATAAACATATTAGAACAAGCCAAAGCAAAAATATGAGCCTGATATTCAACTCCTATCAGCTGATTTTGCTTTATATGTTTTATTTCTGTTTGATCACCTTTTGCGTCATTCACCATCAAATTCATGGCACTAACCAAAAAACCGCCTGTGCCGGTGCAACTATCATAAACAACACTACCTTTGTTCACTTCTCCTAAACGCGCCATAAAATCAGTTATGTGTGGCGGCGTTAGAACTATACCAAGCCCTTTGTCACTATTTGCGTAACGAAGAAATTCAATATAAAGCTGTCCAAGAACATCGAAATATTCGTGGGTTCGGATAAAGGTGTTTATATTATCATTAATATCAGAAATGATCTCTCGCAATACACCATCTTTTGTAGAAAGGGAGGTATCTGTTTTAATAAATTCAAAACGGCCTTTTACAATTTTTAGCTTTTGATCTTGTATTCCAGAATTCTTAAATTGCATCTCCACGGTATCGACAAGATACTTAGCAAGATCCTCAGCTTTTGAATATTCTTTATAAGACTTTTGAAATGCTACACTCTCTAAAGCAATCAAAATACAACTAATGAGAAGACTCCGATCGCTTTCCAAAATCTTATATCCATGCAGTTTATCGTTCAGATCTTTTGAAAAAGAAAGTAATTTATCATAATCCTGTCTAAATTTTTCAGGGCTCTTCAAATATCCTTGCAAATAATCGTCAGGTGACAAAAGTTTATTGGAAAATTTTTCTACAGCCTTTTTTTCTCCTTTTAATTGCAGGAAATGAGAAACTCTTATTTCTCGTTCAGATTCACCGCTCACAGCAATGGAGAGCACATCGTATTCTTTAGCTAAATAAGAGGAATAGAGTAAAGCGCCATCCACGGCATAATCTTTATACTGCAAATGATCTTTGCTTTCATGTTTAGCTACGTCTGCCTTACATTCAACGATGATTAGCAAGTCAGGATTTTTTTTGTATTGAATAATAAATTCTGGACTACCACGACCAAAACCACCCTTTGAAGCCGTAGAGAGGAGTTTTTTAATTTTAGGAGTATCGGAGGATTGTTCTTCAATGACAATACTTTCAACAAACCTCTTAAAGAGGTCGCGAACAATATCCTCAGTTTTTCGTTCATTCTTCGTCATAAATTTTAGGCATCTAATAATTCAGTTATCGATTTTGTCTTTGTTTCGATATAATCACTTCTACCTTCTTTTCATACATTATGCCAGGAAAGAAGCTAAAAAGCAAAAAGCGGCCTTACGCCGCCTTTACTTATTCACATATGTCTTAATTATACTCCCTTTTCCTAAAAAGTCAAATTTTTAGCCATTTTGTGAGTACAAAACAAAAATGGCTTTAAGGGCATTTCCTTCTTATCTTTTAGTATAGTACTTATCAAATGCTTTTAAAATCCTTGGATGATAATAGTCTTTTTTGCTGCTTCTTGGGTTTTTAGGATCTAGATACCGAACGATATGGTATTTGGGATCTTTTTTCAATTCGTTTTTTATTCTATGATACTTCGGATTTAACTTAAAATCAGAATACCGTTTAAGTAATTTTTTGCTTAATGAATCATAGTCGATTGAATACTCTTTCAATAATAAATCATCGCTTACTCTAACCTCCATGGCATTAGCATCATTAGTTAATCTGAATTTGGATCCTGAGAATTTTGCTTGCCTAACCTCCCCAACTAATTTTAATACCGGCTTACCTTTTCGTTTAAAATCACCTTCTTTGATAAATCTTAACTTGGGTACTAGTTTTTCATCAATAATCAAACTGCCCTTATCTCCCTTTATCTCTCCTGTTAAAATATTCAAAATACCAGAATTTTCTGGACCAATTTTTGAAATATTGGACAATATATCTATCCATCTTTGTCTTTCATTTTCAACTAATAACTGAAATAATGCAACTAATTCAGGATATTTTATCTTTTCCGTCCTTGCATTGTATCTGTAATAAATTTCTGATTCCTTGATAGCACCATCATTTTTTATCGCAATAACTGGTTTTGAATCGCTCTGGTATATTTTCAGTAACCCTAGCGTTTTATTTTTGTGTTTAACAATGTATTTATCAAAGTGGATTTCTGGAGAAAAGACGCTATGAAAATATCCTGTAATATTAGATTCGTCTTTAATTTCAAAATTATTATTTCTTATACCCACTATTTCAATTGGAGAATTTTTAATCCCATAAACTAGAAAACCGCCTGCTCTATTAGCAAAAGCGGCGGCGGTTCTTCCATATTCATCTTTTGAACCCCAATTAAATGATTCCTTAAATTCTAACCAAGAATTTTCCCTCAATGAACCTTGTTTGCTAAATAGACGTTTCAGTTTCTCATCATTAAGTTCCTGCATGGAATTTATCCTTGTTTCTTGGCAAGATTTTTTTTATGCTCTTCGGTTTGTAACAATCCGCACTTTTTATATTTCTTCTAGTGTAAGAAATGCCACAGGGGGTTCGGTGCTGGGGAAGCCACCCGTGCTTTGATTCTCGACTGCTCGTCTGCGAGGAGTCGCAACCGGCCCTGTTGCCTGTTGTGCTTTCCCCCTCGTAGACGAGTAGGCGTATTCGCTTTTCAATGATCCTATGGTCATTTTACTCGTCTGTCAGTTTTTGTCAACTTCTTGGGAGTGGATAAACTATCGTGCTCTTTTACGGCCTCCCATACCCAAGTATGGCTTCGTTTGAAGCCATGTAATTCCTTGAGCATCTTCGCAACGGTGCGCGTGTCCAGCCCCTGCTGGTACAGGCGCACCGCTTTGTCTTTCATTTCCTGAACTTGTTTTTGTTTGAATGTTGATAGAGGCATAGTGGTGAATCCTTTCACTACTATTATATTCCCCTGTCAACTCCTGTCAAGTTATGTACTGTGGATAAGGTACTTTAGTCTTGGATCGGGTTCGTTGCATGTATAATCCATGCTTTGAGAAGTGCTCGGCCTGTCGCTGGAATTCATCGACTGTGATGGCTTCTTTGCCCTGGTTTTCATTCCGGAGGAATGTGACCAGACCCTGCAGTGCGTCATCGAATCCTGGGTCGCGTTCCCTTTCTCCTGCGAAGTCTTTATTACTGTCTGTGAGGAAGAGACGTGCCCGCTGTTCAAGCTCTTTGCCGTGCATCATCGTGTAGATGGTCGTGCTTTGCACTGAAGCGTGGCCTAGGATATTCATGACGTCTGCAGTCGACCCCCCGCTCTTGATAATGTGATGTCCGCGGTGGTGCCGGAAGCTGTGAGCGTTCATGTACGGCATTTTTGCCCTGTTGCAGTACCGTCGCAACATTTCGCCCACCCCCTTGATTGAGAACCTGTCGCCGCACTTCACGCTAGTCACTGATACGAAGAGTGCACCCGGTTCATCGAACTTCATGACTTTCGTAAGGTGATCTCGCTTCTTAAGCCAGCGCACTAGATAATCATTGGTGTCATCCGTCCAGAAGATCTCTCGGAATGGTCGACGGGACTTTGCTTTCTCTGTTCGGATTATTGCTCTCTTTTCGTTCAGATCTAGATCGTCTACGTTAAGGGAGCATACTTCTCCGTTTCGTGCTCCCGTGTCCCAAAGGAGACCGAGAATCGCTAGATTTCTTATATGTCGTGGGTCGCTGGTGTCTTGCGGAATTGCCGAGACAAGCTGCTTATACTGCTCATCACTTGCTACGCGAGGCAGCTTTGGTTCTTTGTCTGGTATTGGGATCAGTTCTTCGTCGATTACTTTGTAACCTTGTAGCCGGTAGAATTCGAAGAATTTTCGGAGTGCCATGCACTTGCCGACGAAGCTGTTTCTGTCCCATCCGAGGTCTGCCATGCCGTTCAGGTATTCCATCACGTTGCTCAACGTGATGTGCTCGATGTCAGGGTTGCGGAGAAACAGGCAGAAGTTTCTTAGCTCGCGGTCATAGCCGCGTACTGTTGTTTTTTTAACCTTGAACTGTCTCCAGTTCGAGAATTGATTTATTGCGTCTTTAGTTAGCATATACACGAAACCCACCAGGATGCGACTCGTGGTGGGTTCGTGCCGTTTCCGTCCGCAGACCGAAGTCAGCGATCGGGACGCGAAGCGCCTTGCAAGGCGCGCATGATCGCGTGTTATCCGGGTATCCCCGGCACATGAACATGCAGAGCAATTTTAGCTCTTATGCGGCAATCTGTCGAACCCCATTGTGTCGCATCCTCGACCTTGCGGCCGATTGATCCTTTTCAGGAACAATGAGATAGGTATTTTTAAGTTAATGTGTTTGACGAGAGACCAGTCGACACCAGTCTACCGCTATGCCAAACGGAAAGATATTCCTTCGCGCCAAGGAAGTCAAACACGATTGCTATAGTAATTGAATTTTATAAGTCGTTGTCAGACAAGTCCAGATTTTTGATCGCTTGAACCTTTATCTTTTCCTTATATTTTTATTTGTCAGACCAATTAAAACACAAAAGCCCGGTGCGACGCCGGGCTTTTGATAAGTTTTCGACTTTATTTTCCTGCGAACGGCTGAGTCGTATCTCCTTTGTTGGAAAAGTAGAACGAGAAAGCCATTCCAGCGAGAAGCAAGAATTGATCGCCTGAAATTTTGCCCAAGAAGAGCGCGCCGATCGTTGCCAGGGCCATCAGGACGAATACAACTTTGCTCGCGGATTTAATAATTTCCATATTTATTTTAGGGAATTTTTTATTTGTGCGAGTCCTTCTTCAATTTTTCTCACTCCTTCTTCGACCTGCGAAGGATGTGATGTTTGCTGACCACCGGCCAGTGCGACAAGTTCGTCGATTATTTTCTTATTGCTCGCCGGGCAATTCGGCTTCTTCGAAAATATCTCGAAGTGGCCGACGATGTGATTGCGGTCAATCGGTATCTGCCATCGTTGGCAAATATCGCGGATGAGTTCTGCGCTGGACTGCTTCATTGCATCTGTCCAAACATCATCCGGCTTTCCCTCATGTTCGATACCAACCGTATAAAGATTGGGATTAATGTTCGGCTTTATAAGTTTCCAGACCGCCGCATCTACCCTGCCTGCATGCCAGGCAGTATCTTCTTCTTTCACATACTGATGGACTTCACCGGTTCGTCCGATGCCGTAGTGCGAGCTCACTAACGAAGCTGGATTTGCGAACCACGAATCGGTGCCGACGAGCGTGCCGTCCATAATGTGAATGACCACTCCTTCTGGTCGATAACCTTTGCGCCCGGCCCAGAAGTTGGGAGACTTTTTTTGAATGATATTCATGGCGTTATTTATTAAGGGTAATTAGTAAGTTGAGCAAGGCCGCGATAAGCCCGCCGACCGAGGCTGTAGCGACAATCCAGAAAAACCGTTTGAGCCAATCGACATCGGTGCCTACCCGCGTCAGTTTCCCATCGATGTGGGGCAGATGGTTGTTCTTGATCTCGTCGACGCTTTTTTCGAGGTTGTCGAGCCTCTTGTCCTGTATTTGGTTTTGGTAATTTGGGTGTTCCATAACGGATTTGCTTTTTGAGCCGAGTGTAAGCTACAACACAAGGGTCTATGTCTACAGCTCAAAAAAGATTATTTGCGCTAGTCGCGGTGCTTGCGATGGTGAGTCTCGGCATCGGGCTTTATCTATGGTTGAATTTCGGCCCGATGGTGCGAGATGCTGTTCAGTCAGACAAACTCCGGGAAATGCGCCAGCAAATTGAGCCGAAGCCTTCATTGCCGTAATCCCTGCCTCATCTGCTTCAGGTCTGTCTGCTGAAGTTCCTCAGTCGGGAACATTTGTCCGATCGTTGCGAGCGGGTCTTCTTTAGCAGTGCGAATTGAGCGGAGACTGTCTTTCGTCAGCTTCGGATTAAGCTGGGTCGTTGTTCCTTTCCGTTCCGCTTCCCCGACTTGTTCGTCGTAGACCGACCTTTGCAGCCGGGCAATGTCTTGCGGCTGAAATGTCACCGACGAACTTATTTTTTGCGCTTCTTGCGGATCATCTTGAGCGAGGTATGGCAGGATGTCCGGCAATATCTTTTCCGCTGATGCGTTCCAGTTTTCAATGATTGCCGTCGCAGTTTTTATATCGTTCTCCTCAATCGCCCGCTTAGCCTGCTCGCGCGCGGTGCTGTATCCAACCACCGCTTCGTCCTTCAGATTCCATGCTTGATTTCGCTTCTCGCCTCCGGCGGATCGGTAGAATCGGCTGGCGGTGCTTTGCAGAATTTTTGCCGGGTCTATTGCTTCACGGCCGAAACCTCCGAGGAGGCCGCCAAGCCCATAGGCCATCTTCATTGGCGAGACACCGAGCGCTCGACCTACGACCACCGCCGCCTGCGGTGTTTTTTCGTCGTACTGCTCGGTTGGCGAAACTTGTTCGAGGCGTCTAGGAACAATCGGGCCTCCGGTGAAGAATGATTGATTCGTAGCAAGTTCTATTGGAGTACGCAGAATCGGAGGCATCGCTCCGGAAAGGAATTGGGTCACGGATAGCTCTCCATCACGCGTGAATGGGATCGGAGCCAGTTGACTCATCCATTCCAATGCGAGCTTGCTGAAGTTGCTCGGCTCGCCTTTGCGGACATAGTCGAGGGCGTACTCGATCGGGTTATAGAAGATCTGCCCGACATCGCCTTTTGGAATCAACACCATCTTAGGCACGCGATTGCCTTGCTCATCCTTTTCTTCACCGACAATGATTGGGAAATAGGTGTCTTTGATCCAGCGAGGCACGTCTTCATAGAGGTCTGGAAAATTCAGAGAGTTCCAGAAGTATGTCGTCACGCCTGGCGCAACGATCAATGCGCCCGCTTTTGCCGAGGCTTTGACGGGACTTTCTTTAAACACGCGGGCCGTGTTGAGCAGTGCCTGCCATCGCGCATTCACAAATGGCACCCACATATTTATGATTCGCATCTCTTGACCGGCTTTGGCAAAATCGATCGTAGCGTTGCGGGCTTCAAATGCTGCCTCGAAGCCGGTTGCTCCCCCCTTCAGCGCGCGCTTGTACACTCCAAGGCGAGGCGCGAGCTCTATGGCTTCAGCAAAATTGCTTATAAGGTTGAAGGGATTAACGACTGCTTTGGTTCGCTTCCACCATGCGGGTTCAAACAGTTGTTTTTTTACGCCGCTGATCTCGCGTGCCCCCTGAATAAATCCGCCGAAACCTCCGCCGTTGCGACTGAATTCTTCAAGCAGTTTTGAATCCCAGCCGAATGCCCCCTTGAGACCCTGGGCAAAGCCACTGACCCAGTCGGCCGGATTGAATCCGTACTTCGAAGTCATGACTGCCATCTGTGCATCACGCACGGCGTTGGAAAGCGAGAACGGTATATATAGTGTGGTCGCTCCTTTCCTGAATGCACCGGAAGTGAACTTTACAAAGTTTCCCAGTATGCCAGCTTCGACCTCGTTCATCTGATGCATCGCCCAAGAGAGTTCTTCGAGCACAACCCATTTCGTGTTCTTTCCATCCACGAATACGCTGATGGAACCCCAACCTTTCGGCACGCGCGCATCTTTAGCCAACGGCTGTATAAGCTCTTTGGCTTCCGGCAACACCTCACGGATGTTGATGAGCTTGCGGGCTACGTCGTTGCGCTTGGCAAGATTTACCGCATTGGATAGTTTGTCGATGATGGCCTCGAACGGATCGCGGATTATTTTCTCTGTGCCTTCAAGTCCTCTTACTATGCCCTGCTTGCTTACCGAGAAGATCTCGCCGCCTTTCGGCAAACTGTCCACAAATGCGGAGTCTGGTAAATAATCAAGGACTTGAAAAGGAATCCAGTGTTTATTTTTTGCTACGATCGAACTGTATGCCTGTTTCGATATGAGTCCTGATTCTGCAGCCGGTTTGAGAATTGCTTCGTCCGCCCATTTTTGTATCGCTTGTTCTGCCGCTTCGAATTGCTTGAAGATGCCGGGACCAACTTTTGTTTTCAGCTCATCCATTGCTTGTTTTGCGGTATCAGCCGTGACTCCCGCAGGATTGGCGAATCCGCGCTCGGCTCGTTCAAGAGCCCGACGCGACAAAACAAAGCGCGTGAAGTCGGCGCGTTCTTTTCTTAATGGTGAGATGACTTTTTGTAGATCGTTTAAGAAAGACTCCACCGTCCCCATGCGTCCCGCGTACATTCGCGCCGCGGTGTATGCACTTGAGTTAATATCGATGGGCTTTCCGGCCATGTCGCTCACCATTTCCTCGAACCGTTTGATTGGTGCAAAGCGATCACTGAATGCTTCGGTGAATTTTTTTGGTGCGCCTTTTATCCACTCGATCAAATTTTTTGGTGTGCTCGTTTTTCCAACCATGCCATCGATGGCTTCCAAAGCACTTCCCTTTGGGGAATCCGGGACTCCAGATAACGGCACTTCAGTCGTTATGCGAGGAGGTGTTGGAGGCGGAGGTTTAAGCTCATCCGCTCTCGGTTTTGGCGGTGCCACTTTCTTTCCCGCCTTTATTACTGGGTGGCCTTTGGAATTAATGGTTTCGATTGCTTCTTCAGCATTTGAGGTAAGGTTGCGTGGCCCGGTTACTTTGAATTTTTCGGGGTTGAGTATTTCAACCTCATCGCCGTAATGGACAGCGTCATATCCTCGCTTACGAAGTTCGTCGCGGGCGAGTTTTGATTCTTGTGCATTTTTTGATTTGCCAATTGTCTTTGCCCATTCTTCGCTCGATACACTCAGTGTCTTTACTTTCTGCGTAGGTTCGACTCGTAAGATTGCGTCACCGTACATCGAGGCTTCCTGAACTGTAGGCGCAACGTAGAAAGAGTCGGGCGCTTCCGCAAATCCTTTTTTATTAAGATTCGTGTCTATTCCGTTCTTCAGTATGGATTCGGCATTTTCTTTCGTAGTGCCGTGGTAAAGATTTTTTTCAAGATCTATAAGTTCGGATTCTCTCGTTTGTATGTCTTTTTTAATCAAGGTCAATAACCCACCATCCTCTTTGCCTTCAATCGCTATTTCTAATTTTCGTTTGAGCTCAGGCAGGGATAGATCGGCATTTTCAAATTCCATCAAATTGCGCCCTTCTTTCTCGAAATAGTTGACTGGTTTCACTGATTTAATAACTTCTTCCGCAGTCTTTACAGCCTCGGTGATCGGTTTCATTTCTTTGGCAATCACGATGCCAGCCTTTTCTACGAGTTTTTCTCCACCTTCTTTAATTGCTTGCTCAGCAAGTTTCTTCCCGCCTTTTTCAACAATCAGTTTAGCGACGTCATCGCCGTATCTTTTAATGAGTTGTTCGCCGAGTTCTTCGGCTATTTTTTTCTTCGGGATGCCGGGAACGATATCAAGTGCGGTCAACGCAAAACCTAATGGCAGTCCATACTTCTTTGAAGCTTTCTCGCCGCCGCCAAATGTTTTAATTGTTTCTTCTCCGGTCCCGCGAATATCCTTAATAGGCTTATCGCCCATAAGGAACTTTTCTAGCTTCGGAGCCACTCCTGTACCGGGTATAAATTCTTTTTGATTCTGAAGCGAGAGCATCGCCGAAGCCGCTGCGCGATTGGGAGCACGAAGAACATCTTTACCAAAATTCAAGACCGCTGTTCCGACTGTCTTTGTTGCTCCCGGCAGTTCCCGCACAAAGTCACGCACGCGTACTTGGTCAGGGACAGGTGCGAAAAAGTCGCCGATAGTCTTTTTTGTTTTCTCGGCTGCTTTCTTAAATGGTGATGTTATTTTGTTCCAGAAATTCATAGTAGTTTTAGACTCCAATACGGAAGAGTCGTCCGAGGAATCCACCGACGCCTCCCGCGGTTTTAATTCGCCATTCGTCATCAATTATTTCAGCTGCGGACTTTTTTGAGTCAGTGAACTGGACGCTTCCATAAACCTGCTTCAGCTGTTCAGCGTTATATCCTTCTTTCCATGCGTCGCGGACTTCTCGCCGAAAAGTACTCTCGGCGGTCGTGCCTGATGCTTTGGCCGGAGCTGATGCTTTTTCTGGCGACTGTTTTCGCAAGTATGCAATTTCAGATTCAAGCTGAACGGCCAGATCACCGCTATAGCCAAGACGAGTTGGATCATCGATCCCTTGGCTGATCAAACGTTCGGCCGTAGCTCTTAGGGATGGGTCAGGCTCCAAACCCTGCCCTATTCGGGCAGAAAATCGCTCACCGGCCGTACTATTGCCACCTCCGCCGTTAGAGGCTTCTTTTGCCCGCTGGTCGGCTTCCTGGAGCTTAAGCATGAACTCCATCTCCCAGTGCTGCTCGTCGCTTTCATGATCTAACTCGGTGCGAAGTGTGTCTTTGTAGTCGCCTAATTGCTTTGTCAGATTGGCCAGATTATATTTGAGTTCGTCTACCTCGCGCTCTTTTTCTCCCGTCTCTGCAGCTACTTTTTTCGTCACTTCATCGAGAGTTGTGTTGTATTGGCCCGCCAAACTATTTCGCTCATCCACGTAATTATTGATTGTGGAGTTGGCCAGCCGTTCAATCTCGGAGGACTCTCCGGTAATCGTGGCTGCAGAATAGTACGGATTGCGCCGGGTCTTACTGATTGATTCATCGCGTGTTCCTTTTTCGGTAGCGATCCTGGAGTCTAGGTTTGCGATCTTGTTTTTCATTTCTCCTAAACCTTGAGTGCTGTACTCTTGATCGTATCGGGTGGTGTAGTAATTTTTCAGTGCGCCCTGCGCGCTATCGAGCTTTTGTTGGGCAGTGCCAATCTGAGTTTGAAGCGACGACAAATCATAGCCAGCGGGATTGCCGGTCTGATCCGGCGAGGAAGCCGGTGACTTGGAGCTTTTGCCGAATTGCTCAAATTGTCGGCGAAACTCATTCCAGTCTATGTTTGTTGCGCTGTTGTTTGCCATAAAATTTATATTCTGGGATTTTTATTTTCTGTGATCCTTCCCGTTTTGAGATCGATGTCATATTGTCTGCTCGGATCAAGACCGTACTTCGGAAAGCGACTGATGATGTACTGTTGTTTCTGAGCCTCAAGAGCCTGGGCTATCAGTTTGTACTGATGGATCATTTCTTGTCGTTTACGTATTTCTTCTAAGTCTTCTTTGTTAATTTTTTTTGTGAACATGGGAATTTTTAAGTGATTAATTTGCTGAATATTCGACCTTTATTTTTTAGATGTCGTCATACCATGCGACCCCGTGCCAACTGAATCCGTTGTAAATCATGAGCCTGCCGCCTGCTCCCATTCCTGAGGGACTTGGGTCGTAATACATCTCCCCGTTTGAGGGACTGCTCGGCTCGTTGGTTCCAATCCGAAACGAAGTCTGAACATCGACAAAACCTCCGCTGATCGCATTATTTCCATATAAGCGAAGGATGTCGTTTCCGCTTGCTGCCTTGAAGAAAATTCGATCATTAGCAGTTGTGTCGATGACAAGCGGCCGATTTCCTGAATCATCCACCCACATTCGCGCGTATCCGTGTACGCCGTCGTCAAGCATTAGTCCGTGCCCTGGTCCGGCTTGCAAGCCATAGATCGGAGTACCGCCGATGGTGCGCAAGTAACCGATACGTATTCCGCCGTATGGAGTCCCTAGGTATCCGGTTGATGTCAGATTGATTACCCCTGCCGTGATCTTGTCCGCAGCCACATTTGCGATTTTTGCATTATCAATTGTGGCATTGGCGATCTTGGCATTAGTAATCGTGGCATCTTGAATCTTCGCGGCTGTTACAGCTAAGTTTTCAATATTTGCGTTCTTCACTTCTGCAAGTCCAATCTTCGCAGAAGTGATATTTGCATCCGCAATTTTGGCCGTAGTGATCTGGGCATCTCCGATCTTTGCGGACTGAATCGTGGCATCTACTATTTTTGCGTTCGTCACGATAGCGTTCCCCAGATGAGCATTTTGGATCACTCCAGTGCCGATATGTGCGCTAATAATTACCGCATCATCAATCTGCGCTGAAAGCGTGACTACAGCTTCGGTTTGAATGAGCTTTGATGCATTGACTGCTCCGTTCTTTATCTTGGCCGTGGCCACCGCAGCATTCGCAAGTTTCTGCTCAGTAACCGCTAGTGCGTCGAGATGCTCAGTGAGGATGGCCTGATCAATTATTTTTGCCGAGCTGACCGAATCGTCAGCCAGGGCCAGGGTTCCGATCGCTCCTGTTTTGATCTGCACTGAATCGATTGAAGAAGGCGCGAGCAACGGTGAATTCTGTCCGTCATGAGTATGCGGCGGAACTTCTGGAAATGGCTGATCATCCACTTCTTGGTTGCCAAATATTTTTTGTAAGAATTCGCTCATAGCTTTATAAGATCCCTATTGGTTCAAAGTAGGTGCTGGCAGCGACAATCTCTGGCGTGTTATTCCCTGAGGGGTGTAAATCAAACGCCAGTTCGAATGTTTCGCCTTTGCCTTTTTCTTCTTCCTCCTCATCTCCGGTTTCGACCGTGAACACCACTTTGGTATTGCCTTCTTTGTCGAAGCTGTCTGCTCCGTCTTCGAGGTATGCCTGCTTCCATTCACCCTGCTCGTTAATGCGGTAATAAGTTTTTAGCCAGCACTGAGAAGGCAATGGCTTGGTTAGAAGCTTGATGTGACGGAAGCCTTTCTGTAATTCTGGTTCGCCAGCATCGAAGACCAGTCCCTCATATCGTGCGTCGGCTTTATTGTCAGGATCGACTGTATCCACGCCGTAAGTTGATCCGTCTTTCCACGATGCGAAGGGCTGATCTCCGTATACCGTCACCGCGCCAATTTCAACGCCGGTGAGTTTGCCATGTGAAGGAACATATTCGAGGTTCATCGAATAAGGTTCGTTTTTGCTTAGCCGTCCGTAGGAATACAGTCCGCATTTATCTGAGCCCGTTACTCCCATTAGAGCTACGCCTTTAAGGTTGGCTGCCGCTCCGGGGTTTACCCATCCGCCGCCGGGGAATGCTTTGAAACGCAAAATGTTTACCGTGTCCCAGTAGTAGAGTCCCCCGCTGATGCCTGCCTGCACCATGATGAAGTCAGTTTGGATCATCGCGTTCACTCCTTTTTCTGCGATCATGCGGCGCAGAATCCATGAGGGTTGCTGCTTATCCCACGTCCACAGCCAGCCTTCTTCAATCTTGTCGCCTTTGGTCGAGCCAATAATTGCGATCTGATCCTGCGGCAACAAAGTCTTAGTGCGGTTGCCCGCGATAAGATCCAGGGCCTGATTGTTGAAGTTGCCTTCGTAATCCACCAACGCGATGTATCGGCCGTCGCAAATCTGCAGAACGCCAACCGCTATTGTCATGGTGTGCCATGCGGGATCGCCGTTTAATGTGCCGAATGTTTCCACGCTGCCAGGGAACGAACCGGAGAAAGGAATGCGCTTGAGCTTTGTTTCGGTAGCCCAGTAGAGATACGGCACGTAACTTCCTGATCCGTTGTTGTTGGTGTACTCAGCCGCGCCCATAATCTTGCCGTCGGGGTCGGTGTATCTCAGTACCCATGCTGATGCTGGCGTATCTTTGCTGTAGATATTTCCGGCGTTACCGAAGCCATACAGTTTGCCGTTGGAAGCTGGCACGAAAAACAAAATAAGGTCAGTGACGACACTTCCCGAATCTTTTTCAAGTGCCTGATTACATTTCAAGGTATCTGCGCCGTTTCGGATGTCGAGACCGTAGCCAAATCTAAACGCACCGGCCACGCCTTTGTAGGCATCATCTGCGATACCACCGCGGAAACCTTTTATTCTGTATGCGTTAAGTGCCATAATTTTTTAATCCTGCGGATTACTGTTTTTGTAGAGGAAGCGCGAGCTTGTTGCCTGGCCGGTGAATCCGGCCTCTCCGCCCTCCTCATCCTGACGATCTTTTATCTGCTGAAGGATCGCGGTCGCTTCAAGAATTTGTTTATCGCCATCCGTGCCCCGATTCGGTTCCTTCTTCAGACAGATGCCGAGAGCCAATTTGATGATCGCTTCTTCCATTTCTTCAGGCGTGATCGGTTCGTCGGTATCATTCACCAGCGGAATCGGACGCCTGCGATAGTAGATGTCGATAAGCTTTCCGTCTTCTAGTGACGTGGGTTTGATCAGATACTGATCGCCAAGCATGGAGAACACTCGCTCCCACACATAATTTCCGCTTTGATAATTTTCAACGTTTGTTTTTGCGTGCTCTTGTCCATCGACTTTGATGAACATCATTCCGCCGGGTTTGTAGTCGAAGGGCAAGAAGTATGCCTCGATATCTTTCTCGGTCAGCTGAGTTGAGTGGTGATTGAGAAAGTTCCATTTGGCAAAATTGCATGCCCGAACAATGGATTTATTAATCCATCTTTTTTTATCGACTTCACTCCAAAACCCGGTGGTCTTGGCCGCCGACATTCGCGCGTTGAGATCTTGTAGAAATTCTTGTAGTTGCATGGTGTTAGGGAAGAAGCTTTCCGGTTGATCGGTATCGCTTCACGTATTCAAGAAGGGTGTCGCCAGGGCAGTTGGTGGAGTCCGGAGTTTCTCGGTGCCCAAGCACCCGCTCCTTCGGAATACCTCGCTCTTTCCTGATTGTGTCGAGAAGCGCCTGAAGCGTTGCCAACTGTTCTGCGCTCGGCGTTTCATTTCCACTTGCCAGATGAAAATCTCCACACATGGCTATACCGATAGAGCGATAATTCATTTTCTGCGTATCGGTATGAGCTCCGATCTTGTTTTCCGGACGACCTGCAATGTGCACGCCGATGCCATCCAATGCTCCCGCAATCCAGTGATGATATGCGATGTCTCCCCAGCCGATTCCTATGTGGTTATTTTTTATTGTGCTGAAGTGTGTCGAGTCTCGTGGTGTCGCTGAGTGATGCACGATAATAAATTCCGGGTAATTTGATTTATCGAATTTGGCAATATCTTTTTTTGTTGATCGGAATGTGCGGAGCGTGTCCCACACAACCACGAGCTTCGCGGCAAATTCTCCAGAGTTCTTCACATAGTCCCAAGGCAGTTTGTATTGACCATCCCAGGATGATTGGCTTTCCAGAACAAGGCCCAGCCTGCTTGATGTCGTCCAGCCTTCGCGATCGACGATCTCTTGCACGATCTCGCGTAGGTCGGGCGATTCATACACGCTGTTGGCTGACCAATGGATGCCGACAAAAACTCCGGCCACTGTTTCTCCGATAGTCCATTCGGCAAGTGCTTTTGTTTTCTGCCGGGTTGATGGCCGGTTCGATCCGTTGCTGGCAAACACCGGAGCATCATCTTCCGCAAATCCTTTAATGATGAGGTGTGGGAAGCGGTTGTTCTGATCTGCCTGTGTAACCAGAAGGTACGCGCCGATGATGTTTGCGTATCGAGGGATGGTGAGCGAACTGAATATAAAGCTACCGTCATTTACCGAGGGCCCGTCATCGCCGAGCGTTATCACGTTGCCGGTCGGACTCGACTGCCATGTGGTCTTATCAGTTTCCATTCCATCACGATCGGTGCCAGCGATAGTGCCGATGCTCACACTTTTTGTTGTGTACCAGACTTCAAGCTCGGCCTGATAATCGTCGCCCTTGCTCCGGTCATAGCAGGTTTCGGCCTGGTTTGACGAAGATCCGTTATCTTCGATCGTTAAGGCGAGAGCGTTGCCAGATTTCCATCCACTTTGTGCAACGATTTCTTCAATGAGCAGTTTGAGGTTCGGTGTCTGCGTCCATTCGTGAACCTCCCATTTCTTGATGATGTGCCACGCTACAGTGTTTACTGTTTTTGTTCTCTGACTGGGACGCGAAGTTTGAGTGAATGGTTTTGTGTCCGGCTCTTTTATTCCTTTCACAATGAGCTTCACATCCGGGTCTGCGCCGTCCGTGACTGATGGCCGAACCCTCAGTCTGGCCAGGACGATCTTCGAGTTTCGCGGAATGTTTAAATTGCGAAAACGAAACGCTCCAGAATACACTGAACCACTCACGTTGCCGAGAGTAATTACGTTGCTGGCATTGCCATTGCTGTTCCAGGTTGTTGCATCCTGTTCACGGCCGTCATCGACGTTCTCAGCAACTTTACTTTGAAGTTTGGCAACATAATTCATCGGCATATTTACGCTTTACGCAAAGCAATGAGCGGCACATTCAGGCTCCAATCCGTCGGGCTTGCTGTCGGGAATGTTGCTGGCAGTGCGCCATAGGTTTGCGTTACCGCATAACCGAGGTACGGCGTGCCGGTAAGTCCGTTGTCAAAACCGAGGAATGTCGCCATTGCGTCTGCTGCAGGAATTGCTGCAAGCACGAGTGCGGTAGTGTCTTGGCCTACAAAAGCGAGCCAGTAAAGTTTCCCGCCTTTGAGCGTGAGATTGATCGTGATCTCTTTAAGCCCCGTAGTATTCACATCTACCTCACCCGCATCGAGCACGAGCTTTGCCGGATAGACGCTTCCATCGCCTTTGTCTTCGTATACGCCGAGACGTGCTTTCGGAGTTGTACCGCTTGCCAGTGTTGTGACACGGATTGCGATCCGATCAAACTTCTGCGTCTTCGGAACAAAGAACGGAAAGGCGCGCAGTGAATTTGCAGACGCTGCCGACTGCGTAGTCACTGTCCCGCCTGTTATGAATGGCCCGAAGTATCTGCCGGTTTTTCTGAACCGCAGGAAGCTGAAGTCTCCCTGCTGAGGAATAAAATCTGACATAGGAGCTTATTGCTCAACGATCAGCTCGACTTTGTCGCCGGTTACTTCCGCGTCAATATAGCCTTTGTTCGCATTGCTGATCCGGAGCTTCACCGCTTCGCCCGGCTCTAGGGTAAATTTTCCCGTTTGAGCCTGTGGTGCTGATTCTCCTACCTTGATCACGCCGAGATTTGTGCGCTTCGCCTTAACTACGAGCTCGCACCCTTCTCCGACAGGAATATCGGGAAGCTGCACGGCAGTGCCTGCGCTGGCCACAGTCGCTTCGTTCACCGCGAATTTTGATTTACTTTCTATCGCCATATCGTTGTGCCTTATGTTTGGTTGATAATAGTTCGACCTTTAACGAGCCGGAAGTTTAGAACTTTGGCTCTTTCTTTTTTGTCTTCCCCTCGGTTTTGGTTTCTTTTCCAGTGGAGGAGTCTGATCCTTCTTCTTTACCTTTGAGCGCCATCTCTCTGCGCTTCAAGTCTTCTTCCTTTTCTTGTAGCTCGGACTCTTTCTCCGACAAGGACTTGGCTTCAAGAGCCGAAGTCACTGCCTTCGTGACTTCTTGATAGTCGATGCCAACAAACGGAGAATTATCCAGGAAGTCTTGTTCGGCCGAATCTTTCGTTTCGTAAATGCCATTCTTGAATTCGATTGTTTTGCCTGGACGCGTTATCGCCATTCCGTTGATGATTTCGGTTACAGTCGGGATCATCACGATCGCGTAATGCTGTCCGTAACGCGTTGCATAACGCTTGCTCTTTGTCTTTGGTTTTTCTGCCGTTGATGCTTGATTTTTTGCCATACGAATTAATGTGAAGTTATTTTTGTAATTGACCGCGGAATCGACCTTTCATCTTCCGCGGAAAACCCCTCAAGGGCTTTCCACTCGGTCAGGCGGGTTCGGAAAGCATGCCCGTCCGACCGAGACTTGAAGGATTGCTTAAGCGAACTTAACGATTGCGTGACGCTCTGGCTGTTCCATCTGGAGACCACACTCGGTCAGATACTCGTCTACTCGTGAGTCCTCACCCGGTGCTTGTCGATTCGTGAGAAGCTTGCTGTCACGATTGGCGAGATATCGGTAGGTCAAAGCTTCCATGTCTACACCGACTCCACTCTTGCCGTACAAATCTCCTGCGAGCAGATCGTGCTTGATGATGTTGAGCGTGCCGTGCGGAGAAAGATACTTAAGGATGGTTAATCCGAAAGTTTTTTCTCCTTGCAATACCTGCAACTTGTCGTGAGCGAATCCGTTGATCTTGTCGATCACGTAACCTGAAGCAAGTAAGTATTTCTCAGTGTTGCCGTGAGAGAACAAGATTCTCAGGTAGCTGTTGAAGTCGTCGCGGGTTGCTACGTTGCTAGTGACTTGGCTGATGCGAGGAAGAACTCCGCCAGTAAATCGTTTCGGATGTGTACCGGAAGTGATGATCTCCTTTTTCCCGAATAGGAAAGCTCGCTCGATGTCCACCAAGTGTTCGATACCTTTCTTGCGAATCTGATAGTCAAAGTCGTTCTCCTTTGTCAGGCCCTTGGTGTTGCGTGAAGTTTCAGTGACTCCAATCGTAGTTCGGAAAATCTGGCAGTAGTTGAGTACTTCAGCGATCGTCGTTCCTTTCATTGTGCGGAGATCCGCACCTTCCTCGTTGGCATTACCAATGATCCAGACGATATCGTTCTGCTGAAGCAGACCGCCGCCTGAACCACCGTCACCGATCTGGCGCACAAGGGTGAGCGTGTTGGTTGCTACGTTCGTTACAAGCATGACTTCGCCGGTCGGGTTGTTCGTGCCCTGGGCCGACTTCACCACGAGCAAGACGTCGCCGATACTGAAGTACGCACCGTTGGTCACAACCAGCGTGACTGCTGCTCCCTGGTTAGCTGAAACGATGTCTTCGCGTGCACCGAACTTATCCTCGAACCACTTGAAGTCCGGATCACTCGTTTCTTTTTTCTTAAGTGCCTTGCCTTGTTTAGTTGCAGGGTCTTTTCCGGCGTTCGTGAGAATGCCGAGCAGCGGATAACGCGCTACGTCAAGAAGCGAGATTACATCCGCTACGTCGTACTTGCGCGTAACACCCAAGTTCGCGGTTCCTTTGATTCCATTTGCTGATGACATATCTTGTTGTTAGTTGATTAATTAACTGATAGGAGGTTCGACCTTGCTATTTGAGGATTTAAACCCCAAGGCCTCCTAAGGGGCCATTTGACCCGCTTGTTCCGAAGATGTTTTCGAGGCGGCGTTCTTCCGCACCCTTTTCTTCGCCCGGCGAGGTCGGAGCGCCCGCTCCTCTCTCGACTTGCGCTTTGGCTTTCTTGAGGCGAGTCTTCTCGGTGTCAGAAACCTTTGTGTCTCCCTTTACCTTTCCAGCGAATCCATCGACCTTCGCACACGCTTCTTTGAGCGGCATAACCGTTCCTTTTTGGGAAGCGGCGTCGATCAAAGACAGCACGAGTTCGCGGTACTCTGGACTGGTCTTCAGGAGAGGGTGATCTTTCTGAGCCTCTCGAATTTCTTGCGCGGCGGAATCTCGCATCCGGCTTCGCGCATCGTAGGTTTTGCCGACGATGCTTTGAACTGTCGTAACCATCCATTCTGCGAACTGCTTGGGAGTCATCTTGGCCAGTTCTTCGTCATTAGGCACATCTACTCCCTCACCCTTGCCTTCGTCGTTTTCCTTCTTGGAATCAGACTTGGCTTTTGTTCGCTTTGGCGGTTGGTTTTTTGTTTCGAGCTCCTCATACATTCGGATCACTTCCTCACGGCTTTTGCCGTGCCACTTGTTTTTCTGCTTGGATGCCTCGCCCCCTGCATCTTCCTCGGTTTCTTCTTTATCATCGGAATCTTCCGATTCGCCGTCATCCGATTCTTCCTCATCAGTTTCTTCGTCTTCGTCGGTTTCTTCTTCAGAATCTTTGGTGTCGGTTTCCTCGTCTTCTTCCTCACCCTTATCTTCCTGGGTGTCTTCTTCTTCGGTATCCGTTTCCTCATCTTCCGAGTTTGCGTTGAGGAGAGCGTCGAGCTCCTTTTTACGATCTTGATTCATAAAAGCGCTTGTTAAATTGAATTTTTATTTACTAGTTTGGGGTTCGACCTTGCCCCAATGTTTTTTGCCATGTACTCCATAGGCATCATGCTACTCTTGGCTCATTGCACCCGCCGCTTCGTCTTTTTCACGAATGGCATCGTCGACCAATGCGAGAATTTTCTCGTAAGCGTTAGCATTGGCTCGGCGCTGAAGATAGTCGGAAGCAATTTGCTCGGCTGTCTTTCCCGAAATGTCAAAATCCCGGAGCTCCGCATACTCAATTGCGAGCTCTGCACG